>Ga0129315_1000034_pt1 | contig 146652 bp, 137 predicted proteins | sample Cm827metagenome_FD_94432 | JGI IMG/M metagenome (GOLD analysis project Ga0129315, IMG submission 94432) | Eastern black-and-white colobus group fecal microbial communities from Wisconsin, USA - Cm827 metagenome | ecosystem: Host-associated > Mammals > Digestive system > Large intestine > Fecal...
TGCAAGTTCGTTTTCATTCCGACTGTAATACTTATCCTCCACATACTGCTCCGCAAAAGGAATCAATTCCTCACGCAATCCATCCATTCCACCAAACTGCCATGAAATCGGTGCTGTAGAGCATCCCAGTTCCCCGGCTACAGCTTTTATGTTAAGAGCGGCATATCCATTTTTTGAAACAAGCTCCAGTGCAGCCAGCAGCATATCTTCTTTTTTTATTTTTGGACTACTTGGCATATAATATCTCCAATACTATAAATTGGTTTATTGTAAACTTATTTATAGTATATCACTTTATACATACATGTCAATGACAAGTATCTATTTTTCACTTTCTAAAACTTCATTCGATACAGTTCTATTCCAAGCACTGCATTATACCCTGTTGCAGCAAACACACTGAATCTTTCAACAATCCCGAAATAATCTTTCGGAACAATATTCATTCCCATTGCGCCTACCATCATCATACCAAGAGCAATTGCTGCAAAAATGCCATAAGAACGAGAGCTTTTATCCTTTGCTCCGGCAATAATAATCAATACCAGAGATACTATGGACAATAACACAACGATCACTGTCGAAAAGATATGCATCTTATCCTGAAATGTACCTGCATAGCCACTGTCACTTAAAAGAAACATGCTAAATCCCACTGCTGACACCCACTCCATAATCGTGAACAGATAGATGCCTACCCGCAGAAGTCTGTTTTTCTTCCCCTGAATGCCTACGCATACCATCATTGCACACACAAGAGTACATACATTGTACAGACTGCTTAGCTGATTCCATAACCGAAGCGATGGTGCATTTGCCGCGCTAAGGTCACTTACCGCCTGCGCCATCCAGTCATAGCCCGGATATGCGAGCGGTGAAAAAACAACTGCTGCTGTATATGACAAAAAAGCTGCTACTCCAAGTAATCCGCAATAATTCAATAAACTCTTTTTCTTTATCATACAGCATTCTCCTCACAAAACCACTTCAGATAATCGTCCAAAAGATTCTTATCTGTTTCATAGCTGCACTTACCATTGCTCTGATCCAGTTCGTAATCCATCAGCCCATGTATGGTCATAGCAAAGCTTACTGCACTCATATCCGGATTTGTAAAATGAAGTAATTTATGTACTTCCATCGCATAGAACAGCTGCTTCGTTGCAATAATCATCTTATCCGTCTCTTCTGCGACAATTTTGGCTGCCATAGGATTCAGGCTTCTTTCGGAATAGATAACCTTGTAGAAATTTAACATATGTTCCTGCTGGTTCATGTTAAAATATCCTCCGATCATCATCTTCAATATTTCCAAAGCACTTTTGCCGGCAAAAATGATCGTATAATCAATTGCGCCTATATTGGCGTTTTTCTTAGCCTCTTCTCGGAGGAATTGATACATTACTTCCACAAGTTCCTCTTTCGATGCAAAATGATTGTATAATGATGGTTTTTTTATCCCAACCTTATCTGCAATCATATTCATGGATACGTTACCAAGTCCTTTATTCGCCGCCAGCTCCAATGTAGCCATAATAATCTCTTTTTTTCTTGTATCACTCATTGTTTGTTTTAACCAGCTCCTATATATTACCTATTAGTTTTGTTTTAACTACCATTCGGTAGCTTTAATATATCACACTGTTCTGTCTAATTCAAGTACAGGTTATAATAACTGTCCCGACAGTTTCTTTTTCTCTTTATATGGAAACTGCTTATCAAACTCTTCTGCCTCCTGCTCATCTACAAGATAGCTTTCCGGTGTTGCATACTCTCCAGTAATCCCATCAAGATAGCCAGGTACAAGTTCTTTACACAGAAAGAATGATGCATCTTCTCCCTCCGGCAATCCATGATAACGGATACCATACTCGCTTGCCTGCCTGAATCCACTTTTACCGTAAAAATCAATATTTCCTTCAAAGCATAGTGCTCCACAGCCAAGCTCTGCGGCTTTCTCCAATGAATAATCCAGCAGGATTTTACCATATCCTTTCCGCTTATATTCATTCTTGATACAGATTGGTCCCATCGTCATAATTGGAATATTTCTTCCATCATCCGCTTTAATACTCGTTCTCATAAACATATTCTGACCAATCAGCTTACCCTCTTCATCATTTTCTTTAAGAAGCATCACAAAATCCAGTTCCGGAACAAATGCCGGATCATTTCTAAGCTGATGCAATACATAATGCTCCAGGCATCCTGGACGATACACATTCCAAAAACTTTCTCTTACCAGATTTTCTACTTTCTGATATTCTTCCTTTTTCTCTAAACGAATCATAATATTACTTTTTTCCATTTCTTTTATGTCCTCCTAAAAACTACGAAAAACCGATAATCCTGATTTTTCAGTATCAGAATTAACGGCTCTGCGTCTAAAGCGTCTGGCTCTTATATTACTGTTTCATTTCTTCTACAATTTTGTCCAGCATCTGTTCAAACTGACATTTTGCTTTCTTCTTATCTGTTGCTCCATCATATACACTATAATAGAAAAACATATTTGCATAAAATTTAACTGCATTCTCTTCCGGATTATTTATTTCCATATTTTTGAACAGATCCTTCACGTATTCTGCCGGTCCGGATACCAGATATTGCTGATATAAATTCTGCATCTCTTCACTGCGAAACTGCTCTATAGTCAGCATTTTCCGAAACGATGATGCAAAATCATCTTCTGTCCAGTATTCAAACATAGACTTGCTGTATTCCACAAAATCATCCAATGATACATTCTCATACTTTTCAGGCATTTTTTCTTTTTCCTCTTCCGGCATATCATATTCTGTTGCCTGTTCGCCATCCTGCTGCTCCATACGCTGTACAATACAGTCAAAAATATCTCTTTTGCTTTTGTAGTGACGGTACAATGCCCCTTTTGTCATATCAAGTTCTCCTGCTATCTGGCTGACGGAGACAGCCTCATAACCATCTCTGGCGAACAGATGCAGTGCCACAATTAATATTTCCTCTTTCCTATTACCCATACACATTTCCTCCAAACTATGAGAAACACGCTCCGCGAGTTTCTCAAGTTATCGCGGCAGTCGCCAAGATCTCGTGCAAGCACGAACTTTGGCTCGTTGTTCGCGTAAATAAACGACCGTTTACATCTTAATAATAGTAAACGGTCGTTTATTTGTCAAGACTTTTCTTTTTGCTTATATTATCTCTTTTTATAAATCAACAGCTCTGGGTTTTCACCGGCTTTCTCATATGTACATACCAGAATAAAATCCATGCCTGCCAGAATACCGAAGCACCTGTCTCCTCCAAATTCAGACTCCAGTTGATTCCCCAGATAGGTTTTCTGATCATCAAGAAATTTCACTTTTCGTCCATTAGGCAGAGTATATTCCAGATTCACATATTTCCCCACAAGTGCATTTAGCTTGTCTACCCTTGGAAGTCCGTCTATATGCAGATCATTTATTTCGTTTATCAATTGCTTTTTAAACTCTTCAAACTGCCCATTATCACTAAGTTCATCATACCTTTTCCAGTAATCTAACTTTGGAAGCATTACTTTCAGATAAGTGCGTGCCTGTTCTTCGGTAAAGCTTTCATTTACCATATTTTTTACACATACATCAATCAATTCATCCATATCGTTATATGTGTATGTTCCATCTGCATAGCACCATTTACAATACTCCTCATTTAATGTGCCATCCTTATCACGTCCAAATATGGAATCATCATCAATAGGCATGCCACAGCACTGACAGATCAGCTTTCTGGGTTCTCCCAAAAGTGTATTGATGGAGACATCAAATTCTTTCGATAAGAGCTTAAGTGTATCCGTGTTTGGAACGGTATCTCCATTTTCCCAACGTGATACTGCCTGCCTTGTAACCATGATTTTATCCGCCAGCTCGTCTTGTGACATTCCTCTTTCAGTACGCAGTTTCAAAATAATATTTTTTGTTTCCATGATCGTCACCTCCGTTATATTTATCATATCGATAAATCCGAAGTCTGAAAAGCAACCTGTTGTTGCCATAAGCTATCTATCTGCCAGCCTGTAATCTTATCCTTCTGTTTCATCTTGAGATTAGTGAACTTCTTGACTTTTCGCCATTTTACGTTATCCTTAGAACTTCACTACTTCCGCTTCATGTGTAAATGATGAGAATGTAGCTGTCGCATTCTTAAAATAGAACACCTCTGTATTTCCATCATCTGCTGAATACATATTCTGTAAAGATGGATAAGCATCAAGCATAGACTGTCTTGCTTCTCTTCTATCATCTTCTACAAGTTCTCCTGCTACACGAAGCCACTCTCCATTCTTAAATGCACAGATTTCCACCTTGGGATTTGCATGAATCTGTTTTGAAACATCCTTCACCTTTCCTGTCTGAATATACAGTTTTCCTTCAAAAATATGTGCTGTTCCAAAAGGTCTTACCCTTGGCTGGTCTCCTTCCACTGTTGCCAAATAATATGTCTCTGCTTCTTTTAAAAAATTTACTACACGTTCCATGGTATTATCCTCCTGCCTTAACTGTTTATCTGATACTTACAATAGTTACAACTGTTCTCAGTATAGCATATATTGCTTTATTAAGTATCAATAATTTGCCTTATGAGAAAGTTGGCAATCCAGATGAGAAAAGAACCACTGACACAGCAAATAAGCAACAGACTATACGGGATTTCCATTTTCCACCAAATATTGCCAGTCCATATTCAAGCGGACAACGTATATCATCATCTAATTATTTCTTATTGGAACGATCTGGTTTTTCTGCCTTTTCTGGAATATTCCATTTTTTACTGTATTGGTTCGAAGTCTGCTGCTCCATGCTTGCACAGCGGGCAGATGATATCTTCTGGAAGTTCATCCCCTTCATAGATGTATCCACAGACTTTGCATACGAATCCTTTTTTTCCTTCTGTTTCTGGCTTTGGTTTTACATTCTGCTGATAGTAAGTATAAGTCATGGTATCCTGATCACTCATGACGCGGGCTTCCGTTACGCTGCAGATGAACATTCCGTGAGTGCCCAGATCTACGTACTGTTCCACTTTCAAAGACATGAATGCATTGATGTATTTATCCAGGAATACCAGTCCGTTTCCGGATCGGTTGATCTTCTGTCCTGCGAATTTGTCTACGGTTCTTCCTGACTGAAAGCCGAACTGCTGGAATACCGAGAATGGTGCGTCCACGGACAGGCAATTTACATTCAAGACTCCGGTCTGCTGGATCACATGATGAGAATAATTTGCTTTATTGATGTTCACTGCTACACGGTATGGATTATCCGTCAGCTGGGTAACGGTATTTACGATAAGTCCGTTATCCTTCTTTCCATCATTAGAAGTCACTACATAGAGTCCATAGCCAATGCGAAACAGTGCTGTCATGTCATTTTTGTTTGCAAGGCTGTCATCTTTGGCAATATACTCTTTACAGAGCTCATCTGTCATGGCTTCTATCTGTTTACGGTTTTCTTCTTTTACTGCTGACCAGATGTGTACCGTATTCTTCAGCCACTCTATTTTCTTGCATCCAGACATCATCTCTTTCATGATCTTTGCTGCCAGAGGAGCCCAGGTACCATTTTCAATAAGGCCTACCGTACGATTCTGATAATTATGCTCCGCCAGTCTGGTAATAAAGTCATTCATAAATGGATAAATGCTGGCATTATAAGTGGTGGTTGCAAGAATCAGCTTAGAATAACGGAACGCATCGCTGATCGCCTGAGACATATCATCTCTTGCCAGATCATAAACTACAACCTTCGGACATCCTTTTGCTTTCAATTTATCCGCAAGCAGTGTCACTGCCTGTTTGGTATGGCCATATACAGAGGTGTAGGCAATCACAATACCTTCTTCTTCCGGTGTATAAGAGGACCATGTATCATAGAGACCGATGTAATGTCCAAGATCTTCGGTAAGTACCGGTCCATGCAGAGGACAGATCATCTGAATATCCAGTGTTGCTGCCACTTTCAGAAGCTTCTGTACCTGTGCACCGTATTTTCCTACGATTCCAATGAAGTATCTTCTTGCTTCATCATCCCACGGTTCTTCCACATCCAGCGCACCGAATTTTCCAAATCCATCTGCGGAAAACAGAACCTTTTCGGTGCTGTCATATGTGACCATAACCTCTGGCCAGTGTACCATTGGCGCAAACACAAAGGTCAGCTGGTGATATCCCAGAGATAATGTTCCGCCATTTTCCATTTCGATCTTTTTGTCTTCCAGATCCAGTTCAAAGAAGTTGTGGATCATGTTCATGGCTTTCCCGGTAGCTACTACGGTCGTATCTGGGTATACTTTCAGGAAGTTTGCAATATTGGCTGCATGGTCAGGTTCCATGTGCTGTACAATCAGATAGTCCGGGGTACGGCCTTCCAGAACCTGCTGAATATTATCCAGCCACTGGTGAGTAAACTCTGCATCTACCGTATCCATAACGGCAATCTTCTCATCCAGAATCACATAGGAATTGTAAGACATTCCATTTGGCACTTTATACTGTCCTTCAAACAGGTCGACATGGTGATCATTTACTCCAACATATTTAATCGTATCTGTAACCTTCATCATCATTTCCTCCACTTCTTATTTATGTTTTCTATTTTGTATCTGTAACCTTGTGTTCCTTAACTTTGTTAATATAATAACAGATTGTTTTTAGAATTTCTGTTGCAAAAGTCACAAAACTGTTTTTTAATGTAAAAAATATGTTATAATCGTACACAAAAGGAGAAAACACTATGTCACAGATTACACTTTTTACCGATATTCTTCCCGAAGAACAGGAAAGAATGCGTGTCTGTTTTCAGGCTAAAGAGATGACTTTTCAAAATGGAGAAACGATCATGGAATACTCTCATTCCATGAATAAGATCGGTCTGATTCTTTCCGGCCGTGCTGTACTGTATTGCTGTGATGAAGCAGGCAATCAGTATCTGATCGATGAATTGAAAAAAGATGCAGTTTTCGGAGAACCGTTCCTTCTTCCGGCTGATTCTCAGCACTATTATGTCAATGCGGAAGAGGAAACCAGAGTCATGTTTATTGATTATGAGCATGTCATTAAGCGATGCGAGAATGCCTGTCATCATCACAGTCAAATGGTGAGCAATCTTCTGCAGATGACAGCCTTGCAGTCCCGCCAGCAGATGAATCGTATCTATGTACTGTCCAGATCTACCACACGAGAAAAGATTCTCGCCTATCTGAACAGCCTTTCTGCTGAAACACATAGTCAGGACTTACGCCTCCCTATGTCCTATACCGCTTTGGCTCAGTATCTCAGCGTCGATCGCAGTGCCATGACAAGAGAATTAAAATTTCTGGAAAAAGAGGGTGTGCTGAAAAAAGAAGGACGGAATGTTCATCTACGTTTTCAGTGAACTACAAAAGCCACAATCCTTCACATCTTCTGTGACAATGATTGTGGCTTTGTTTTTTCATATAAATCATAAGAAATACAATATTGTCTAATTTAACTGAATATCTTTTGCGTATGCATATGATATGATTTCACCTTTCTTCGTATCGCAATATCCTTTTTCTTTATGTGAATAATTGGAAATATCAGCAGAACCAAAGTCTTTGAATTTCATATATACTTTATCAAGTACCTCCAGTTCTTTTGCTGATAAAATTTCTTCTGGTATATCACATTCTGGAATCACTTGATGTTTTTCATACCCATTTTCATATACAATTTCGACATGTATAATGTGATCCGCTGTCATCTTTCCCAAAAATATATCAAAATTTTCTGGAACTGGTCCATATGGTAAATGTACATACTTTAAACCTGACATAGATATTCCATTTTCTTTATAAAAAATCATATCTGAATAATTCAGTAATTTCATCAATTTTGTTTTTAATAATTCAGTATTCTTATGGGCAAAAAAAAGAACCATTGCACAAAGTTTTTCATAATCAAATCCTTTAAATCCATTTTCTTCACATGGAATTCGTGAAAAAAACAGACCAAGGAAACGCCTCTCCACCTGATATTCCGCATTCTGTTCTAATTTTTCAACCACATCCAATAATTTTGCCTTCTGTCTTATATCGAATGGGACTTCATTTTCTGTCAGATATGTCCTCATATTCTCCGGATTCCGTAAAAATAGAAGAAGACTATTATGAACTTTATCCTGAATTGAACCATTCTCATATCTGCAGATTGTCTTATCTCCCCAACCAAGCAACCTTGCAAAACTTCTCTGGCTTAAACCATACTGCTCTCTAATCTTTTTTATTTCTTCTGGAAAAAGTAACTTATGTTTTCTACGGTATTTATTATACGCATTAACTAATGTTACATTATCTAATTCTTCGCAATAAAATTCTTCCCCGCATTCCGCACAGGCAAGAATCTGCGCTTCAATCTCTATTTGCTCTCCACAAACATCATAATTTTCCTTTTTTACTACTATTTTAGTGTTTACTTCTTTTCTACATACTTCACAATATTTTCTCAATTATTATCACCTCCTATAGTTTAAGCAAAATCATCCTCGTGAAACCCTAAACATTTAAGAATATCTTCCCCATCTTCCTGCACAATTTTTATTTTTATATAAAATTGTATTCCATCTATCTGTTTCTTAAATTCCCATATGTCTCCAGACTTATTCAGATCTAAATCCTGCTTTGGTCCTTTATAATAATTACTGACAGTAAGTTCAAAAATTTCTTCTTTTGCATCAGTAATTGTGAGTCCATGTTGCGCAAGCGCCTGCATATTTTTTCTTCTCGGAACAAAGTCATATTTTCCCGTAGCCAATAACATTTTAATTTTTTCAAGAAACAATGCTATCTTTGATGTGCTGACTCGGTTATTCACTCAGTCACCTCCATATCTCATTATAATTTAAGTCTATTGATTGTCAACAAAAAATGCGGTTATATGACCGCATTTTTATCAGATCTTATACTATACAAATTCCACACATTACACTAACTCCAATAATACTTCATACACTTTCTCATTCCTCACCACTACTAATACCAGTCTTTCTTTAGCCTGATTCAGTACATGAAATAGTCTTCTTACATCTGACATCTCCTGTTCTCCTACTCTTTCAGATCTTAGATACCCCTTTTCATCATAATAATACCGTTCATCCAGAACCACTGCCAGTCGCTCTGCATCTCTCACTGCCATACTTTTTATCTCAGAACAGGTCAATCTTCTCTGATACCCTTGCATATCATACCCCTGCAACAGATTTTCTGCTTCTTTTTTGTTGTTCGCATAAACCACTTCGATATGAGAATAGCTTCTGTGACATTTGTTACGTGGCAAATGTATCATACTCTGAATAAACGAAGACAGTTCTGCATTAGTCCGGATACGGTTGGTCAGACGAAATGTCTGTACTTCCGGTAGATTTTTCAATATTCTGACTGCATTTTCTCTCAGTTCTTCCGGTGCTATCATATCTTCGCAGTCACTGGAAAATATCATTGGATATTCCATATTTTGTTCCAGCAAAATCTTCAATTTATCTGGCGACAATAGGTGTGCTTCATCAATCAGAACTGCATGATATGTACTAAAATCCATTCCTTTTTCTATCTGATTATCTGGCAAAAAAACGATCCTACGTAGCCGTTCATGCAGCAGTTCCCATTTTTTACCATTTTCTCCGCAGTGAATCATACAAACTGACTGCCTGTTAGACAACTTCATGGCTATATCATACAGAAGCAATGTCTTTCCAGTTCCCGGTAATCCACTGAACCAGAAATACTTTCCTTCTTTTATTTTGATTTTCCTTAAAATCTGACGTTCAATATCTCTCTGCTGAGAAGTCAAAAAATACTCTTTTCTAAAAAAACGATCCGGTTCTGCCAATGGAGATATAAGATATAATTCCGCCTGAAAAAGATCTTCAATATTGCCTTCATAGTCATTGCCGTCTTTTTGCAAATCAGCACAAAGTTCTCCCCAATCCGCATCTACAATACGATCATGATTTGTCAAACGTACCAACCGATTTTGACTGCTAATATAGGTATAAGAACGAATCTGTCTGCCAAGAGCTGTCAGATAATAACGATTCTGTATCAGTTGCTTTCGGATAGCTTCCTCTGATACTGCACCACTTTTTAGTTCTATATTTACAATCTGCTCATCCGTCATCTGAAGAAGATCAAATTCTTTTCCAAGTCTCGGAATCTGAAATGAATAAAAAAGACGGAGTTTGTACACCTCAGACATATGTTTTTCCAGATGATTTACCAACTCTTTCATACTGGATAATTCCCATTCTCGGATATTTAACGGATATTCCCTGCCCGATAAATGCTGCTCCATCTTCTGTAACTGCTTTATATTCTGATTCCTTGTGATTGTATAGACTGATACTGATCTCATAACTTCCACCACCATTTTGCTCTCTTATTTTAAAAAACTTTTGCTATATAGTTTTAGCATATAGCGTATGGCTATGTTGTCTGCATAAATTCAGTATATTCTATATTTGCCCATATTGCATATAGTATTTTATCTATCCATAATCTTCATACGCAAAAGGAGCATGTTGTGCCATACTCCATTTGTCACTTTAATTTCATTCTATATTCTAATATTCATATGCCTACATTACAGCCATGAGGATATCCTCCAGCTAATCAGCTTAACACTTTACCTGTTTCATGGATTTCGACACATTTCTATGTCTAAACAAACATTAACGATTCACTTAAAACAATTTAAGATCAAAACCTGTAACTGTTCCTGTTTAACAGTTCAACAAAAATAGAAAACCGTTCATTTAGAATATTTTCATCCTTTGTTTAACCAACTTTTTACAAAGGCAGGATTCGAACCTGCGACAACATGATTCTTAGTCATGTGCGCTTCCAACTGCGCCACTTTAAAGTTAGCAACCCAATTTTATCAGAACTGGTATTTGCATTTTTGTAACTTAACCCTGTTACGGGAAGCTGAATCTGAGGATTTCGTAATGTAGACATATATTAATCCATTTCTATGCAATCTCAATAAAAGTTGTTGCATTGGATACTTTAATCTGCGTATCCAATTCAGTAAGAAGTTTATTTCTCTTTTCTTCCAAAGATTCTAACTTCTTCTGAACATCCAGAGGATCCACCAGTTCTGTCGTATTCTCTTTTACATATGCATCCACAACACCTAATGGTTTCTCATCTTTTATTTTGTTGTCTTTTCCCAATATACTGAGACGCATATTTTCTGCTGTTGACTGTAACTGTGCATTTTTCAGATCACAAAAACGAATTCGTTCATTATACTCTGTTCTCATCTTAGACTGAAGTTTTCCCTCAAAATCTGCATCATCTTCGTATGCTCCTAATCCATGTAGTCTGCTTCTCAAAGATATTGCACCTGCAACCGTATAGCCTCCATATGATGTCTGAATCTCTGTTCTGGCATTAGAAGCTACAATTGCTGCATCGATTTTTTGAAATCGATCAATCAGATCCATGATCTGCTGATAAGCAGACTCTGCATCTTTGGCATATTCTTCTTTGCTGCTCCTTTTTACATATACTTTATCTTCATTTGGCTTGATAGTATCTACAAAACTTGCCTTTTCAATCTTATCTGCTATCTTCTTTACAAGCAGATCTCTTTCATCCAGTGCCTGTGTTACCAGCATTCTTTCACTCATAAAAATCCTCCTTCAGTAATGTATCTATATACATTCTAAAAGAGGATTCTCATTCTGTCATTGAACTTGTAGTATAATAATTATGCTGCCGATTTTCTCTCCCATTCCTTACTGTATACATGCATTCTACGCAGCTGTGTTGTCTGATTTTTCAAAACATATTCTGCTTGAATCGGTTTCCTATTACCACATACCATTGCATCTATTGGTATCTGAAATAACTCGCTGAGTGCATACAGATTATCTATTGTAGGCATACTCTGACCATTTAACCAGTGATAAATGCTCTGGACACTTCCGAGGTTCAAATACTGCTGCACATCTTTTACGGTAATTCCAAGGCTGTCCATGATTCTGCGCAAATGAATTCCAGTCTTCTTTTTATCTATTAAAGGTATCATCGCTTCGCCTCCTATTCAAACACTGTCTCCCACTTTTCGCTTTCATATGCTTCAAAGCATAACCGGATCTGCTCTTCTGTGGTTTTTTCCACGGCCAGACTGTCCGGCAACTCGTCTTTTCCAAAATACCGGATCTCTGTGGTCTCGATGTTGTCTTCAAAACTCCCGCCCAGTGCCTTACAAAGCACAAAGATTTTTACCACTCCGTATGGCAAATTGCATCGATTGTGTTTTCTCCAATCCTGGACTGCGATCAGTTTTTCTGCTGCCGCATCCAGCCCGGTTTCTTCTTTTATTTCTTTGATTGTATTGGAAGCCACTGACTGATCTACGTCGCACCATCCGCCAGGCAGGGACCAGGTACCATTATTTTCGTGTACCAGCAGAATTTTTCCATCTTTGAAAATAGCAGCTCTGGTATCAATCTTCGGTGTCTGATATCCTGTCTCATTGCAGAAAAATCCTCTCACTTTTTCAATAGGAAGATCGGTTTCACAGGCGATCATTTCTGCCGCGATCCTACGCAGTTCTTCATAGCGCTCCATATCATATTCATTTTTGCAGTAAGCCAGCCCTGCCTGGGCAAGACTTTGTATTCGAATGGCAAATTCTGTCCACTGACCCATATTTCTTTTCCTTTCCTAATACCTATTTTTTATCTTATATCACCATCTGAAATAAATAAATCATCACCGGCATGGTCACTACTGACAGCAACGTCGTCAGCACATACAGGGAACTGGAATATGCCGCATCACTGTCGTATAACTGCGCCATAGAAGTCACTGCTGCGCAAGCTGGAGTAATGGAAGCCAGATATACGATCATCAGCACATTTTTGGCATCCGCAAGACTGGAGAGCAGATAAATAATTTTCATCAGAGGCAATACCAGAACCGGGTAAATGATCAGCCGCAGCAGCGCTGACAGATAGCTTCGTTTTCTGGAAAAAACCGAACTCAGTGGTTTATCTGCAATGACCATACCGGCCAGAAGCATTCCCAGCGGTCCCAGCATATTACTCATCTTGTCCAGCACACTCTGCGCACCATCCGGAAACTGGATATGCAGTGCAAAAAATACAATTCCCACTACAATTGAAACAATATTCACATTGCAAAGAATCCTTTTCCATTCAAATTTCTGTTCGCTGCAAAGCATACTTTTGCAATGCGTCCACAGAAGAATCACCTGCACCATAATAAATGCGCTGGTATAGATCACATATTCCTGTCCAAGAAGTTCCTGTACCAGTGGAATCACCAAAATTCCCGCATTGGTATAGATCAGGGTAGCCCGTTCAATGACATCCAGGTGAAGCATCTTTTTCAATAATGCAGTCACCAGCAAAAATAGCATATGTACCGCTGTCGCTGCTGCACAGGCCAGTATCAGTCCATGTTGTACCTCCGGTGTAGCGTCGATCTGAAAGGAATTAATGATCATACATGGGGTCACCAGATATATGATAATTGCAGAAAGACTTTTACTGTCAGATGACTGCACAATCCCACTCTTCACAATTGCATATCCCATAATCATGATGGCAAATAATTCCAGAATTCCTTTCATCAATAAAAAACTAAGCTGCATATTTTTCTCTCCCTCGTATCATGTTTTCTCTTTTTCCCATCTCTTCAATGTCTGGACAAATTCTTCCACCAGTCTGCTTTGATAGGCCTGTTTTCTATATGCTGCAGATATGGTGTATTCCATATGTAACGGAATAGCCAGGCACTGATTCGAAGCTTTCAGATTCTCCAGAAGGAAATCAGGACAGATGTATAGCCCCATTCCATTTCTGCACATATCCATACAAGTCTCTGCATTATCACTCACTACTGCAATCTCCGGAATCAGTCCATGTTCTTCAAATACCCTCTTGCTGTATCGTCCAATAATATCACGATCTGTATGCATAATGAACGTATACCTGCCAAGAAGCTGCCACATTCTATCCATATCCTGCATCTGCTTCAATTCGCAGTATTCTTCCCTGTCCGGTACCAAAAGCATAACATTTTCCTGATGCAGGCTCTCGACCTGAAGTTCTGGTATCTCATCATGGATGTTCCCGACTGCTACCTCCAGCTTTCCGTCCATAATAGCCCGAATCAACTGTTCATTAGTCATCTCATGAATCTCCAGGCAAACCTTCGGATACCGTTTTCGCCATTCCTTCGCCACGGCTGGCATCATAATCCGGCTTCTGGTCTGAGAAATCCCCACACGCAAGGTTCCGGCAGGTTCCTTCTTCCTCTCTGCAAATTCCCGGTGCATCTGCTCATCCAATGCTACCATATTTTCACAATACCTGCAAAAAGATGTCCCGGAATCCGTCAGGCGAAATACTGGCTTTCTCTCAAACAGTATACAGCCCAGTTCCTTCTCCATGGCTGCGATATGGGTACTTAAAGTCTGCTGGGTAATAAATAATTCCTTTGCTGCAGCAGAGATTCCGCCGTATTTTACAACTGCCAGATAATACTTCATCGGCAAAATATTCACGTTCGTTCCTCCTTCACAGTAATTTTACTGTGTTCTTCTCTTATAATAATCAGTTTGCATTCTGTCGTCAAGTCGACTATGATACTTCAAGAAACTGTATTTACGGAAGGAGCATTCTCTTATGGAGCTGTTATTACTCATCATATTAGCGATTTTACTTGTTTCCAGCACATTTTTTCATATTTCAGTCATTTACGGATTATTTCTGTGGCTGCTGATGGTTCTTTTGTATGGGTTCTGTCACGGCTGCACTTTACATACTTTATTTCCAGTTTTGATCTGGAAAATCTCTTCCGTTTCCGGTGTACTGATTACCTTTGCATTGATTGGTATGCTTTCTGCAGTACTTCGTTCCTGTGGAAGTATCTCTCTGGTGATCTCATTCTGTCACCATCTGACCCTGGGCAAGCTGGTACTTCCTGCTTCTTTTTTTCTTTGCTCCTTTATGTCTTTCTGTACTGGATCTGCTTTTGCAACCGTTGCATCCATTGGTCTTATCTGTGCTTCTGTAGGACACATGGCTGATATTCCAAATGCACTTTTATACGGTGCAATTTTATCCGGAATCTATGTAGGTGACCGAATCTCTCCTGTGTCCTCCAGTGCCGCTCTGGTGTCTGATATTGCAGGATACAATCTTTACGACAATATACATTCCATGTTCAACCGTTTCTCGGTACCATTTTTCATTTCCCTGCTTCTTTATGCTCTGCTGGGGCTGTTCTATGGCAGCAGCCACATTCAGACTGCCATCTCAGTACAGACTGTTTCCTGGATCTCTATCCTTCCGGTACTTCTGATTCTGCTGTTCAGCTATCTGAAGTGTAACAGTAAGCTGACCCTTATATGTGCAATTGGCAGTGGATTTCTTATCACAGCGCTCCGGTCTCCGTTCAGTGTCCGTGCCGGTTTTACTTTGTTATTTTCCGGATATCATGCCTCCGATGCAGCTCTGTCTATGCTAAATGGCGGCGGTATTCTTTCCATGCTCCGTCCTATGCTGATCATTCTGATTGCTACCTGTTATGTTGCAGTATTTGAATTGACCGGTTTTCTGAAACCTTTACAGAACATTCTTCGAAATCTGACTTTTTCCGATATGGGAAAAGGGATCCTGGTTTCTGTATTGTCCAGTATATTGGCCGGAAGCCAGACACTGGCCGTGATTCTTTCTTCTCTTCTGCTAAAGGAGGAAACAGATCATAAAAAATTAGCGGATACCTTGGAGGATACTTCCATCCTGATACCCGCTATGATTCCATGGTCTACCGCATTCAGCGTACCGGCTGCCGCCTTATCTGCTTCTGCGCTGTGTATTCCATTTGCTTTTTATCTTTATCTTGTGCCGCTGTATGCCTGGTTCCGGGACAGCCGACCGCTTTGCTCTTTTTCACAAAAGTTCGGATAACATCACCTGTCAGAACCTGACTCCCTGAAATACTTCGCAATTATAGCAATTACCGATTCTATCTTCAACGGTTTTGCCAGATGTGCATTCATCCCTGCTGCCAGACTTTTCTTCACATCTTCTGCAAATGCATTGGCAGACATTGCAATAATTGGAATAGAATCCGCATCAGGACGTTTTAAGGCACGAATGTATTTTGCTGCTGCCAGTCCATCCATAATCGGCATCATGATATCCATCAGAATTGCATCAAAAGTTCCTTCTGGTGTATCTCGGAACAGTTCCAATGCTTCTTTTCCATCTTTTACCACAGTCACTTTCGCTCCTGCTTCCTCTAACTATACCTGGGCAATCTCTGCATTTAACTCATTGTCTTCTGCCAGTAAAAGATTTTTTCCGGTAATATCCGCTTTCTCAGTGGCGACAGCATCTTCCGCCATTGCAGATTGTTCTGCGATCTCAAAAGGAAGCGTAATGGTAAACACACTGCCTATATTTTCCCTGCTGGTTACTTCTATCGTACCGTGCATTGCATCTACCAATGACTTTACAATCGACATTCCAATACCCGTATCTGAAATCACCCATTGATACGTAACAGTATTTGCTTCCTTTTTTATAAAACGGAATTCTGTATGGATACTTCCTCCAATCTTATTATACTTAATGGCATTGCTGTATATATTTACAAATAGCTGTCGTAAATGAACCGGACTTCCATAGACATATGGATATCGTAGTGCCTCCTGCTGGTTCTGATAATTCAGGGTTACTCCAACTTTAGCAGCCCGCATTTCCGTAATGGTCAGTACATCGCTTGCAAGTTGATTCAAGTCGATTACTTCATGTGTCAGTTCTACTTTTCCATCCTCCAGCTTGCTCATCTGAAGGACATCATTGATCAATGCCAGCAGATGATTTGCCACAACGGTTATTTTTTCCGATTTTCTTTTATCAGTTCTTTATCATCTTCATGTGTTTCATCAATTTGTATCAGCCCTATGATTCCATTTAACGGTGTTCGGATATCATGAGACATTCTGGATAAAAAGTTTGTCTTCGCTGCATTGGCTCTTTCTGCCTCTTCTTTTGCCACTTCCATCATAGTCAGAGCCCTGGATACTACCAGATTGATGATCACAAATGCGCACAGCATCACAAGAATCAGAATCAATGTCATGATTCCAATATTGGTATTGGCTGCATGAATGGGATAGGTAACGGCAATCATATAGCCCTCGAAATTTTCACTGACCATATAACTCTTTTCTTCATCTACATCCGTTGTGCCATAATATCTCTTCCCCGGTTCTTTCTCTGTATGAAAAAATGAGCCGTCTGTCTCCTCGGCAAGATAGGTTGCTATCGTATCTGTATATGGCATCTTATAGATGAATTCTGCAATTCCTTCGCCCTTTCCGGTATAATATTCTATCACATCTTCTGCCTGATCCATTGCCACGTCACATGCCATAAGTGCATTTTTCCGATTCATGCCAGTCTGTAATGCTACACTGAGCCCAATAATGATAACGAATATGACAGATACAATGATATTGATCTTTTTCATCGTTATCGTTTTCTGAGATATCCTTTTTGCTTTATTTTCCAAACTCACTTTTCTCCCCATTTGCTGATACATTTTTATCTTAAATGCATTTTCCTGTCCTTTTCCCAGTTCACTGGTCCTCATCTGTGGCAGCAAAATCTTTTCATTCTTCTTTTTCCATCTCTGCATTAATGGTATCTTCACTTGCCGCCATGGCTGCCAGTGTCATAGTTAAGAGCCTGGTCAGTTCCCATCCCAGCTGATCTGCACCTCTCTGAATGACTTCTCTGGAACAGCCTGCTGCAAAGCCTTTACTCTTGTACTTTTTCTTCAGGGACTTCAGATCCATATCTTTGGTACTTTTTGACGGACGCATCAGTGCAGCCGCCCAGATCAGTCCGGTCAGCTCATCCGCTGCAAACAGCACTTTTTCCATCTCATGCTGAGGTTCTACATCAATGGTGGCTCCGCATCCTACGGTGATTCCATATCCGTGTGATACTACACTGTGAATCACATCTTCACCAACACCTGCTTCCCGCAGAAGCTCCGGTGCCTTCAGGCAATGTTCTTCCGGATAGAGTTCAAAATCAATATCATGAAGGAGTCCTATGATTCCCCAGTATTCTGTATCTTCCTCATATCCCAGTTCCTTTGCATACCACTTCATGACAGCCTCTACCGTTAATGCATGCTGAATGTGAAAAGGCTCCTTGTTGTATTTCTTTAATAAAGCAAAAGCTTCGTTTCTTGTAATGGTCTCCATTTTTATTACTTTCCTTCCTCATTGCATTGGTTTATCTAAAATCGATTTCCACACTTCGGGCAATATTCAAAGTCTTCCTGCGTGGTATACCCGCAGTTCGCACAATGTTTCCATCCTCCCTGCTGATAACTATGCATTCTCTCCAGGTCCTGTGGATGGATCTCTGGCTGTTCGCCCCGTTCGATTCTCTTACCAGCTTCCGGATTCAACCGGTATGTAGTATGACAACAACTGCTCTCAACATAATACTGTTTATTCCACTTCAGGCAGGGAATAAAAAACAATGACAACACGGTATACGTCATGTACACCATGTACCGTCCATATCTTCCACACTGACTGCAAATCACTGTCTGCTGAAAATTCAGTTCCTTTCTGCCTTCCGTAATTCCCATCATGAAAAACATATACTTACCTCAACCACTCTCGGATAGCAGATTCCTGATCTTTTTCTCTTTCCTGATCCTGAGATATCTCTTCTGCTTCTACAATCTCTTTTGGTGGCAGCGCCGCCAGTAGTTCCATATGCTTGCGATACATTTTCATAATCTCTGCCTTAAATCCAGTTACATCCATCAGAATACGATCATATTCGTGCTGCAGGCTGTCGCAGCGAAGTTCTGCCTCTGATGTCACACGCAAAGCTTCTGCTTTTGCATCTTCCACCAGTTTCTTTCCTTCTTCTTCCTGCTGCTTTTTATCCTGACGGGCTTTCTCCCTGATATCCATTGCCTTCTGCTGTGCTTCTACAATGACAATCTCACTCATTCTCTGAGCATTTAAGATCGCATCCTGAATGGTTTTCGGATCAGCGCCTTCCGCCTCCATCCGATTGCGGTACTCTTCATATTCCCGTTTCAGATCTTCATATTTTTTCTCATTCTCATCCAGTCGCTTCTGCTGATCTTCAATCTCCGTTTTCTGTTCCTGAAGCTCCTCTTCCAGCTTTTTCTGCTGCTTTTCCTGTTCTTCAAATTCTATCTTTACCCGCGTCACATACGCATCTACTTCAGACTTCTGGTAGCCCATAAATGCTGTGCGGAACTTGATATTCTCTGTTTCTACATTCATACACATTTCCTTCCCATTCTGTATTTTCTTATATTACTTTTTCAAATGGCTGTATTTCTCCTCTTTTAATACCTTCTGGTATGCATCATATGCCTCTTTTAAAGTGCTATATTCCTGTCCTTTTTGCTTACTGGAATTAATAAGTTCCACATAATCTCCAGGGTCCAGATGCTCAGATATCGCAACATATTTTTTCCCTTTCACATTCCTGCTTCCAGTTGTTGTTTCTGTAATATAATACTTACCGTTACTTGTCTGCATAATGACCGGTATCTTTTTTCCGGCTCCTACTTCGTTTGTATTAAAAGATGTCCAGGCCAGATATCTTTTGGTTTCCTCTTTTCCACTTCCCCAATAGGCCCAGGTACCATTTTTTAATAAGCTATTCTCCTTGATTGTCTTTTCTATCTCTGGTATATAACTGGATTCCGGGCATCTGGAATCAAACTCAAAATTAATATTTTTTTTCAACTCATCACGCTCTAAAAGTTTACTGTCATTTAATGCATCAAACAGATTTTCCCTGATATTAAAATTATAAGATGTTCCCCCTCCTGCACCACTCCATTTAAATACTATATCAAAATTATCCTGGTCAAGGTATACTTCACACGTTCCCTTTGGTTCCGGTACTCCAATCCATTGATCTGTATCTCCCTCACTTTTATAGTGAGTCACATCTCCAATTGTTACAGGATCCCATGACTGCCAGCCTTCTATTTGCTGTTTCAATTTCACAGATACTCTCTTATCCACATTTCCCAGAATAACTTCTGTCATAACTTCTGCATAAGCAGTCCTGACATTAGCAAGATCGGTTGCCTCCCTGCTTTTTTCTAACTGTTTATTGAACATGGGAATCGCGATAGCTACCAGAACCGCAATGATTGCAACTACAATTAATAATTCCGCCAACGTGAACCCTTTTCTTTTTCTCATTTATACAAAACTCCATATCTATATACTTTACACTATCTTTTTAAGTATACTCAAAAAACTCTTATTCCGCAATCTGGAATAAGAGTTTTTCGAAATCAATCTGATTTATAAAATTTTCCGTTTCTTGAAGATAATGATAATCACAGCAACTACCACAAGACTCAGTCCTATCACAAAAGGGTAGCCGTGGGTCAGTTCCGGCATATTATCAAAGTTCATACCATACCAGCCTGTGATCAGGGTCAATGGAAAGAAAATGGTAGATATAATAGTCAGGAATTCCATGTTGTCGTTCTGGTGCTCTGCCACTTTTCCCTGATAAGTATCTCGAACCTGTCCAATGTAATCCAGCAGATACATGGTTCGGCCCATGAGACGATCAGCCCGGTCAGAAATGGTACCAAAGTAAGACAGGTTTTTTCCTGAAAAGAAATTATTTTCATTTTCCTCCAGTTGTTTTCCAAAGTCATTCATTTCGTCATAATATTCTCTCAGGATCAGAAGTTCTTTTCGAAGTAATGCAATCTCTTCGGTAACCTCATCCAGATCTCCTTCATTGATCTCTTCTTCTATGCCCATGATCTTTTTTTCATATCTTCCCAGATTATCCAGATCCTCATCCATAAACTTTGCACAGAAATTATACAGGAAACGTTCCCTGCTCTGTCCAGGTTTGGTTCTGCTGGCTATGATCCGCTTAATGATTTTTTCTGCAAAATCCTCATCATCGATAATCACGATATTCTTACGGTTTGCGAAAAAATACATCCGGATCTTCTCTCCCAGTACATCATTGCGCCTTGGAATATGAAGGTTTCCGCAGATACACTTCTGCTGTGACTCCACTTTACAGAATTCAATATCATCCAGATCAATATCACCTTCATAAGAAATACCGGCAATCTCCAGAGCCTGCAATGCCGTATCAGATTCGGAGACAAACACTGCACGAAGCTCCTTTTTCTGCTTCTGTTCCATCGTGCTTTCCGGATTCATCTGTTTTTCCAGTTTTTTACGCTCTTTTAATTCTGCTTTCATTTCCAGATATTCGTCAATGGATGATTTCATAATTGACTTTTTCAGAATATATACTTTTATTGCCATCGATTCTCCCTCTTTATCCGCATACTACTTCAGGTATCTCTGCATTTCTTCTCTGATCTGTCCAAATTGCTCCAGCGTCTTTGGATTCTTACTTTCAAAATGCATCATACGATCCAGGTAGCCCTGTTTTCTTACAATCTTGCGACTTTCCGGATATACCAGTTCAAAGGTAAGACAAATATGACCCACCACATGATCTACCGGTGTCTTTTTCACACTGCGCAACACCGTATGATGATCTTTGACCGCATCCATCACTTCCGGTGTCACCATGCTTTGCCGCAGATCTTCTGTGGTCACATTGTAAATATCTTCCAGCGGTGTTTCCAGATTCACCCGTAAAATATCCAGTTTGTCCGCATCCCTTAAGATCTGGCAAAATGGATCTTCTTTCAAGCTGTCAGGCAGCCGGTATGCGCTGTGCCAGTATATGGCATCTCGAATCCGCTCATACCAGTCTGTTTTATCCAGGAACCGGCAAATCAACTTTTTCTCTCCAAAAAGAAGCTCCGCTCCAAACTTCGCATGATCCACCGATTCTGCATCTATAAATGTATGAAACCTGTGAACCTGTTCAAATCTTCCGATATCATGGAGCATGCCACAGATCCAGGCTGCGGTAATCTCTTCTTCAGACATAGACAGACTCCGGGCAATCCTTTCACATAAATCAGCCACTTTATAAGTATGCTCTATTTTCAATCGAATCTTCGGATCCGCTGTATCATAATGACTCACATATTTTTCAAATTCTGACTGTACCCTTTGTCTGTTCATTTTCTTCTCCATGATTCTGCATTTTGTTTCTTGTCTTAGTATACTTAAAAAACTCCCGCACTGCAATGCAGAACGAGAGTTTTCATAGCGAAACGAGAGGATGTTTTTCTAAAACCGAATTGCGATCTTTCCGATATTCTTCTTTGCTTTAAAATATTCGATTGCCTCTACACTGTCTTTAAAATCAAACACGTCCGATATATAATTGGAACCCTTTAATACGCCCTGCTTTATAAGCGCTATGATTTCATCATGTACCTCTGCTTCTTCTGCCTTTGACGGCCACTGGGCAAATCGCAGATTAAAACAAAACGGTGCTTCTTCCCAGTTAATCAGATATTCGCTTTTAGCCGTCTCACCATAGATACATACATCGCCAAAATTCTTCACCAGTTTCAGATTCTGATTGATCAATGCCGGCACCCCAGCCGCATCCAGAATCATATCTGCTTTCTCAGGAAGAATTTTTAACACTTCTTCTGATACATCACACTGGTCAAAATTCAGTGTATAGTCAGCGCCACATTTTCTCGCTGATTCCAGCTTTTTCTCCGTGTGATCCACACAAATAATCGGAGAAAGCCCCATGTATTTTGCCAGAGTGATAAATACCAGACCTACCGGACCTGCGCCATAGAGCACCAGACTTTTTCCCTTCTGAAAGCCAAGACGCTTCATCGTAGAATACACTTCACGATATGTGACAATCATAGCCGCTTCCACATCATCCAATTCCTCAGGGATCTTCTTCTGTCCCAGATTGCCCTCTGTCAGCACGCCGTCTCCCACAGTATGTCCGTCTTCCATCATTGCCTCAGCGTCACCAATGACCGCATACTCTGCAAAGGCACCCCAGGTAGAATAGAATTCTTCTCCATCATCCAGAAATGGAAGAACAATCTTATCTCCTACAGTGAAATTTTTCACTTTGCTCCCGATTGCTTCCACACGGCCAATTCCCTCATGCCCAAGCACCGTAGGATAATTATGAAATCCTTTTAGTTTGTCATAAATGATTTCTTTATCCGTACCACATAATGCGCCGGCAGTCATTCGTACCAGCGCCTGATACTCTCCAATCTCCGGTTTCTTCATTTCTTCCAGACTTGCATGTCCATCTTTCCAAATCACTAAGACCTTCATAGCATTCTTAACCTCCTGTTTCCTTTTTATCATGCAATTTTAAAATTATATATTCACTTTACCATGAGACAAATGAGATCACAAGCATTTCTCTTTCTTCTTTTTCCGTTTACTTTCCACTCACGATCATGTATCATAGATATGTTGAATTATATGAATGTGAGGGATTGCGAGAAAATGAAAAAAAGGGATTCTTTTAACAATAAATGGGGATTTATCCTGGCCTGTATTGGTTCTGCCGTAGGTATGGGAAATATCTGGATGTTTCCTACCAGAATCTCCATGTATGGAGGCGGTTCCTATCTGCTTCCATACTTTCTTTTTGTTGCGCTGATCAGCTTCACGGGTGTTATCGGGGAAATGAGTTTTGGACGTGCTGCCCGCTCCGGTCCTGTGGATGCATTTGGCTATGCCGGTGAAACAAAAGGGCATCGGAAAGCAGGTGCGCTCCTGGGCTACATCCCTGTACTCGGTGCACTGGCCATGGCCATCGGCTACACCGTTGTCATGGGATGGATTCTGAAATACATGATTGGTGCCTTTAGCGGAGCAACACTGGCGCCGGCAGATGCAGGCGGATTTGGAGAGAAATTCGGACAGATGGCTTCTTCCTTTGGAAATAATGGATGGCAGGTTGCCGCACTTATCATTGGCATGATCATCCTTATGTTCGGTATCGGACAGGGGATCGAGAAAGCAAACCGGATCATGATGCCAGTCTTCTTTATCCTGTTCACCATTCTTGGCGTTTACGTAGCATTCCAGCCGGGCGCTATAGAAGGTTACCGTTATATTTTTCGAATTGATCCGGCAGTACTTGCCAGTCCAAAGACCTGGATTTTTGCACTGGGACAGGCATTTTTCTCCCTGTCTGTTGCTGGAAACGGTACCCTGATCTACGGTTCCTACCTTTCTGATGACGAAGATATTCCAACGGCCGCAGGACGGGTTGCATTTTTTGATACGCTCGCCGCACTGCTTGCTGCACTGGTTATCATCCCAGCTATGGCAACTACAGGAGCACAGCTGAATCAGGGCGGACCCGGCTTAATGTTCATTTACCTGCCTGCCCTTTTTAAATCCATGCCAGGAGGCTGTTTCATTGCCATTATCTTTTTCGTTGCAGTTTTTTCCGCTGGGCTTTCTTCTTTGATCAATCTTTACGAAGCTCCAGTCGCAACAATTCAGGAAAAACTGCATCTGGGAAGAAAGGCTTCCTGCGGTGTGATCGCAGCTATCGCACTGGTTGTTTCTATCTGCATTCAGGGAATTGTCTCCGACTGGATGGATGTGCTCTCCATCTATATCTGCCCACTGGGCGCAGGTCTTGCCGGAATCATGTTCTTCTGGATCTGTGGCAAAGCTTATGTAGAAATGCAGGTAAATAAAGGAAGAAAGAAACCTTTTACCACTCTCTTCCTTCCTGTCTGCAAATATATTTACTGCCCGGTATGTGTACTGGTACTGATGCTGGGAATTTTACTTGGAGGAATTGGATGATCCTATGAGTCACACAAATGATCTTGGACGGGATGAGATTCCCCGTCTGGTAGCAAGGCTGGCCATTCCAACAATGCTGGCGCAGCTTGTTAATGTATTATATTCTATCGTAGACCGCATGTATATCGGTACCGGTGTGGGTGATCTGGCACTGGCGGGCGTAGGAATCTGCGCACCGATTGTCACTCTGTTAGCTTCTTTTGGTTCTATGGTCGGTCAGGGCGGAGCGCCTATTATGGCTATGAAAATGGGAAGTGGCAATGAAAAAGAAGCCCGCCAGGTATTAAACAACGGATTCTTAATGCTGCTGGTTCTGTCAGCAGTACTGACCAGTATCTTTCTGCTCAGCAAAAACAAGCTGCTCATGTGGTTCGGTGCCAGCGATGCCACTTTTTCCTATGCCAATACTTATGTCACGATTTATACTGCCGGAACTTTCTTTGCCTTAATCTCCGGTGGTATGAATAGTTTTCTGATTGCTCAGGGATTTTCCGGTCTCGGTATGGCGACAGTGGTGATCGGAGCAGTCCTGAATATCCTTCTGGATCCGCTCTTTATCTTCGTCTTCCATATGGGCGTTGCCGGTGCCGCCATTGCCACGGTCATCTCCCAGATCATCTCCTGCCTGTTCGTCCTGGTCTGCCTGCTCAGTAAACGGATGCCTGTACGTCTTGGATGGGGCGATTTTCATTTACGCACGATGAAACGGATCATTACGTTTGGTTTTTCTCCATTCCTCATTCTTGCCAGCGACAGTATTCTGCTCATTGTTCTGAATACTGTACTGCCGCGTTATGGTGGACCAGGAGAGGGCGATACACTGGTCACCTGTGCAACCATTGTGCAGAGTTATCTCTTGCTCATTACCATGCCTATGGGTGGCATCACCCTGGGCAGCCAGCCGGTTGTCAGCTTTAACTATGGAAAAGGTGATGCAGAGCGAATCAAAAAAGCGATTCTGTGCATCACCGGACTATGCGTTTCCTTCTGTATTTTTATGACCATCGTGACCTGGACCGTATCCCCGGTCTATGTACAGCTTTTCACAGAAGATCCTGAGATCTTAAGCCGTTCTGTCACTTATATTAAACGGTTCACTTTTATGATTATCCCTCTGGCGGTACAGTATCCGCTGGTAGATGAGACCACTGCCCTTGGAAAAGTAAAGCTGGCACTCTTCTGCTCCGCCTTTCGGAAGTTCGTCTTCCTTACCGGACTGATTTTGCTGCCTGCTCTGCTCACTGCAGATGCCGCATTCTTTTCCGAACCGGTAGCCGACGTGGTATCTGCCACCGTGACCAGCTGCCTTTTCTTCCATTTCTTTCCAAAGATTCTGAAAGAGAGGGAACGCATTACGATTTAAATTTTGATAAACTGTCACTACAACCTGCATGCAGATGAAACCATTTACATTTACAAAATATACTGCTGAATATTTGCACAAATCGTTTTTATCTCTACCCTCGACTTAAAATCGAACTGCAAAACGGTTCCATTTGCAAATGTCATAATCAGCTCACTGTCGATATCCAGCACTCCCGCTGTCTCAATGCCAAAGTATAAAACATTAGAATTGAGATTTCTTATGCTTTTTTCGTTGACATTTAATACTGTTCAATGTATCATATAATCAAGAAATGGGTTTGTTACCGTACAGCTATTGCTCAAGCGGGGTGCTCGTTTCTTTTTTTATGTTCACCATGTCATACAGATATAAATTTCCGTCTGCAGCATGTCGTATCAACATTTCTATCCTGAATACATTAAATCGTTCAAGATCTCCAGTATCATTGTTATATACTGGGAGTGCAAACCTTGTCGTAAACCTATACCAGCCAAACTTTGCGTCAACATTATGCTTTCCTTTAAAGTTTTCCTGCCATCGTCTATTCGTAGCACATTGAAGAAGCATAGGAATTCCCTTGGTAGCATTAGCCTTTGCTTTCGCATTCGCTCCATATAATCTTTTGGTATCTTCAGATCCTTTTAATTCTCCTGGAAAATCTGAACCAATATAGACTTGATCCGAGGTTTCAACTACTTCATAGCAATTTCCTATGTATTCTTTTAAATACTGCTCAACTTCTTCCCAATTGATATTCCTCTTTCCTATAAAACGAATATCACTGATCACGACAATTTTCTTTCCATCCAAATCTGATATTACGCTTATTTTCTTATCCACTAAATAGCCTCCTTTTTTTCTTGACGCATTGCGTTATGCTTACAGCAAAAAAATATACAAAGAATACTATGATAACTGATAACCTTTCCTTGAATTAATTCTTGAACTAAAAATCATCTTATCTTTGAACCAAATATAATTATTTCTAGTCCAACAAATCATCAGTACCACCTTTTAATTATCTTCACTTTTGATTCGACGCTCTATTTCCGCTCTGTATTTCAACAATCGCAGTAAATAATCCGGAAGCTCTCTTTTCTCTGCTTCCCAATCCTGGACCGTGCGATATGGAATACCATAGTAATCGCTGAACTCACGTCTGTTCATTCCCATTTTTTCTCTTAGCTCTTTTACTTCTTTTCCTCTACTCATCTTCTTTATCCCACCATTATTTGACGCATTGCGTTATCTAATGATAAGTCATTGTGAGTCAGCTTGTCAATCACTTTCTTTATCAAATTTTATTGCCCATAACAAAACTGACCGAAACATTTCTGTTCCGGTCGATCACTAAATTTTTTATCTCCAACTTACCACATACATTCCTGATGTAGCAGCATTTTCTTTTACAACTTTCAGATAATACGTTCCTTTTGACAATGATCGGTTATAGCGATTTCCCATTATGTCCGTATAACTGGTATCATAACACCAAATATAGGAATTCTTTGCCAGAATGCGTGGTCCCATCAGATATACACGCATTGCACCAGATCCATAGGATGTCAAGCTCAGTCTGATTTTCTTCTTTTTTGTGAGTTTCAACTTATACCAATGTGTTTTTTTCTCATCTTTATAAAAAAATCCAGATACCTTTTGTTTTGCTTTTATCGTTTTCGCCTTCTTTTTAGAAGTTGCTGCCTTTCGAGAACAATATTTGTAGTCCAAATGTAATTTATATCCATCTGAGCCAATATATCGCAAATAGTATGTTCCAGGTTTCACCAGAAAATATGCATAATCCCAATAGCCATGTATGTCTGTATCCTCACTGTCATGATAATCCGTAATATCACATATCGGATTTTTGGATGCATCACAAAGCGTAAAATCACCGTGCATCTGATCTTCCCAGTAATTTCCCGACCAATAATAAGAATCTCCATATAGTTCTATCAGCGCAGTTTTATTTACTGAAAATTTATGATATACAACGTAATCTTCATATTCGCTGTCATCCGACATGGCTTCCCCGTCAAAAAAGTATTTTCCCGGAACTGATATCTGCATGTCAACGGTTTTCGTAAATGCATAAGCTCTGGCCGTAACTGGCACTAACAGAAACATAGTAAAAAACACCAGCATAAAATATCTTGTCTGTTTCATCCATTTTCTCATTTTTCTTTCCTCTTCTGTATAATCTTTTTAATCTCTCCCAGATTCTCCGCAAAGTATATTCCCTCTTGCTTTTCTTCCGTTGACAGTCCCATCTCGATCATATGTACCAGCAGTTCTTTCAGGCTGTCATAATATCCATTGAGATTGTACAAGATACACGGTGCATCCAGATGCTTCAATGACAACTTTGACATGACCTCTGTGATTTCTTCCAGTGTGCCTGTTCCGCCTGGAAATGCGATAAATGCATCTCCCAGTTCGATCATCCTGGTTTTGCGTTCTGTCATATCTTTGGTTACGATCAGCCTGGTAATGGCATCGTACTCAAATCCTGCATCAATGAAAAACTGCGGTTCTACGCCTGTGACTTCACCGCCTGCCGCTAATACGCTCTCTGCCAGTTTTCCCATCAGTCCTGACTTTGAGCCGCCATATACCAGTGCATGACCGCTCTCTCCAATCCATGTACCCAGTTCTCTGACCGCTTCTGTCAGTGTATGATCGTTTCCTTCCAATGCTCCAAGATATACTGTAATATTCATTTTTCTCCTCCCAAATTTACCATCCTGTATTCATGGCATAAAATAGTGCCAACACCTGCATCACCATCATCAGTGGCACTCCCACCGTGAAGTAATTCTTCTTTGTCTTATGTCGCAGGAGATAGATTCCAAGCAATGCTCCTACCGATCCACCGGCAAATGCCATTCCCAGTAAGGTTATAATTCGGATTCTTGATTTATTCCTGACAGCTTGATACTTGTCGAAGGCAAAAAAGAAGAATGTAACGATATTGACGACTCCCAGATAAATCGTCAATATTTTATGTTTTTCCAGAAAGGCATTCACATCCAGATTCCAGGCATCTGTCTTCTGCCCCCTGAACAGCAAAAACAAAATCACCTGAATCACCAGCATACAGATAATCCAGACTCTGGACATCATGTTTTCTTTTACTGCTTTCCGATCAAATAACAGGACTGATGCCAGCATGCCTGCTGCCCCGCCTGCCAGAGAAATCAGATAGATCAGAATGTTGATCTGTTTTCCCTTTGTATGAGTTCTCAGCATATAATTCAAAAAATATACCAGAAAACCTACAACATTTACAATTATCAGATAATATACCATTGTTTCTAAGTTCATCTTTCTTCCGCCTTCACCAAATATATATCGTCTTATCAGTGTTTACGAACTCCGATAACGCATTATAACACAAAATGAAAATGACATGGTGAACTGATTGAAATGTTTCTAAGGACAAAAAAAGAAACCATTTCTTCTGATGTGATAATCTCATCCTGTAACAGCATATTTAATATTTCTTTGCCGGATGTTTGCACACGGATTTCTGAGGTATGATTCTCCACTTCGATATTTACAGAAAAATTTCCTTTTCCAATTGGAATGTCACCATTTAATTCCTGTTGTTTCCCTCTCCTGAAATAAAATATTTGTTAAAAAACTGATGATAACGTTCTATCGTTTCTGTTCGTCTGCGCACACTGATTGGTATCTTCTTCCCATTGGTCATATATACTTCCTTCTGGATATCTGCAATGTAAGCCATATTTACCAGATAACTCTGATGGCACTGCAGAAAAGACTCTCCGCCAATTCTCTCTTTTAGTGTGCTGATCTTCTCTATTGTACTGATCGTGCTTCCATCAACAAGAAAAAATGTAGCTTTATGCGCTACCCCTTCTATATACATAATATCACTGGTAAATGGGTAACGATACTGTCTTCCGCATTTCACTTCAACCCGTTTCTTCAGTTCCATCCAGAAGACATGATTAAGCAGTGTAACCAGCTTCTTCATTCCCACCGGCTTTACCAGATACCCCGCAGCTCCGACTTCGTAACCATCAATCGCATACTCTGTCGTGCCTGTCAGAAATACGATTTCAGTATCACAGTGCAGCTCCCGGAGTTTTTTAGCTGTATCCATTCCATTAATCCCAGGCATATAGATATCCAGGAAGATCAGTTCCACATGGCACTCGTCTTCCTCAATATCCGCAATCAGTTGTTCTCCACAACTATATTCTGTCAGTTCTACCTGCTGTTGTATCCCGTGACAGTATTCTTTCAGCATCTCTGCAATTATCAGCCTTTCAATTTCGTTATCATCACATATGGCGATCCGTTTCATCAGTCATCTCTCCCTGCTTTTGCATAGTATGTTTTTTCTGATACCGCGGACGCCTGATTCAGATTCTTCTGCAACATAGCAATCAATTCCTCAATAACTATTGGCTTGGATAAGAATCCATCCATGCCGCATTCCAGTGCTTTCTTTCTGTCTTCGTCAAACGCATTGGCCGTCATGGCAAGAATTGTCACCCCCGCCAGTGCCGGGTTATCCAGAGCACGGATCTCCTTCGTGGCTTCGTATCCATTCATTACCGGCATCTGCACATCCATCAGCACCAGATCATAATTGCCTGGCGCTGAATTCTTAACCCTCTCCACTGCCTCTGCGCCATTTTCTGCGGTATCAACCAGAAATCCATATTCATTAAGGATCTCCACCGCAATTTCGCTGTTCAGTTCGTTGTCTTCCACAAGCAGTATACATCTGCCCCTGAAATCTGAACCTGCTGCCGGAAGGATTGTATCCTCTGCATCTGCCTGTTTCTGGCCGATAGCAGTCATCAAAGTCTCCCGGATATCTGACATAAACAGAGGTTTCGCACAGAATGCAGTCACCCCTGCTGCTCTGGCTTCTGCTTCGATGTCTGACCAGTCATAAGCAGTCAGAATAATGATCGGTGTATCATCACCAAGGCTGCGAATCTGGCGGGTGACTTCAATACCATTCATATCCGGCAGACGCCAGTCGATGATATAAGCGTGAAACACATCTCCCAGTTCTATAGACTGCCGTGCACGCAAGACTGCTTCCCTGCCGGAAAGTGTCCATTCTGAACGCATTCCAACCCGCACAAGCATTTTTGTCACACTGTCACAGGTATTGAAGTCATCATCTACAACCAGTGCCTTAAGGCCTTCCAGCTCTGCGATCTTCTCTGTGTGGTGCTGCTCAGACTGAATCCGAAATGGCAGACGGACAATAAATTCAGTACCTTTGCCCTGTTCTGTCTGAACCTCAATCGTTCCGCCCATCATATCCACAATATTCTTGGTAATGGCCATGCCAAGTCCTGTACCCTGAGTCCTGCTGACTGTGGAAGTACGCTCCCTCTCAAAAGGAGAAAAGATCTTCTTTACAAATTCCGGACTCATACCGATTCCGTTATCCTTTACCCGGATCTCGTACAGTGCACTGTCTTTTACCGTCCCCGGGAACTGCTTTAGCCGGACAGAAACGGTTCCTCCTGCAGGTGTAAACTTAACTGCATTTGACAAAAGATTCAGCAGCACCTGGTTCAGTCGCGTTTTATCACAATAGACATCTTCATTTGCCACATCCATTGCATCCATATAAAGATCCAGCTGCTTTGCATGGATCTGGCCACTGATGATGGTCTTCAGATCATGAAGTATATCCGACAGACTGACCTCCGTTTCTTCCAGTTGGATCTTTCCACTCTCGATACGGCTCATATCCAGTATATCATTGATCAGTGAAAGCAGATGATTGCTGGAGGAAAGGATCTTGCCCAGATAATCCCGGACTTTTTTCTGATCATCAATATTACTTACAGCCAGTGTGGTAAAACCGATAATCGCATTCATCGGTGTCCGGATATCGTGAGACATATTGGAAAGGAAAGTACTCTTTGCTCTGTTTGCTGTCTCCGCCGCACGTACTGCCTCTGAAAGTGCCTGATTCATTTTCCTGTCAGAGGTACGATCCGACATCACCAGGATGTATTTCTTTTTCCGGTTCACCTCACTGCCCATTGCCACAATATGAAACCATCGTTGTTCTCCTGTTTTCTGATGAACATATTCAAAATCCCATTCCTTCTGTTCCGAAGTCCGGATCCCTTCCAGATAATTTTTCTTCGGATCCTCAGAATCCCATGGATGCAGTTTTGCCAGGACACAAATATCCTTTTGAATCTGTTTTACCGTAAATCCCATCAATTTTTCCACATTCGGGCTGACGTAGTCTGCCTTATATGTTTTGGCATCCAGCATCAGAAAAACATCATCCACATTCATTGACAGCTTTTGAAACAATTCCTCCCTGTACAGGATCTCCATATCCTTTTTCCTGAGGCTTGACCTGCTTTTTTGAATAATAAGGCTGATCAGGAATGCGGCAATACAGAACACGACCGCACCAACAAGGAGTATTGTACTACTCTGCAGACTGTTCATACTGGCATTGACGATATCTGCCTGTACGAGTCCTAAGAACATCCAGTCCTGGATATCCGATTTTTCGTAAACCAGATAATAGTTCCTTCCATCCAGATTTACCATCATCGCATCTGTATAGCCGGCACTAAACTTATCCGAAAGTTCAAGGACCTCTTTTTCAGACATATTGGAATGCTCCCTCAGAATGCCGAAGAAATTATACACATTCCCCCATGACTCAGAAGAATGATCGACTACAACACGGCCATCCGGACGAACAACAAAACTCTGGGCATTTCCATCGAAAGCAGAAATATCCAGTACATCTACGATATCAGAGTTTTCATAAGCAATGGCAATCGCATCATATTCAAATCCCTGATAAATTCCATGAGCCTCAGGAGTGGCAAAGACAAGCATCTGGGCTTTTCCGGGAACTGTTGCATTCGCTATCACATCATTTCCCTGCCGGATCTCCTCTTCGATATTTTCCTGTAAACCAAGATATCCGGTTTCCCCTGTTACCATCTTATAGTTCCCGTCAGCTGACAGAAAAAAGAAGTCTAAAAAGCCTGCATCTTCCTGTGCTTTCTTTATATAATCACGAATTTCGTCTTCGCTGGAAATATCCTGCAGATTCTCACCCCATATATGAAGATAGGTCAGATTCTTATCTGTCAGTTCCCTCAGCATATTATCAGACTGATGAAAAACTTCCGTCAGATGAGAAACACTTTCCTCATAAACAGTTTTCGATACAAATCTAAAATATTGGGAAATCATCAAAACAATTCCAAGAGAAACAGCAATAAAGGCAGCTATCCTTAACTGTTTTCTCATGACAGGCTTCTCTCTGTCTGTATTATGATTCTTAATGTCCATTCTTCTCACCTCAGAGTCATGTAGTCTTCAGGCTCTGCAAGAACGGCATTACCATCTGAAACATATCCTGTCCAGGTGTCTTTCACAGTGGTATCTCCTCCATCAAACACAATATTCTCATCTGCCGGATAAGCTTCTATGTGTTTTGGTATCGCAAGACAGGTTACTGTAAACGTATCATTGTCCTGAACTTTCTTTCCATCTTTTGTAACTTTACTCAATGTATAACCATCATCTGTTTCTCTGACTTCCACAGAAATGCCACTGAACACAGGCAGAGAGCCACGGTTAAACGGGATGAAGCCTCCATCATAGCCTTCTACAAAGTTTTTCACTGTCTCTTTCAGTTCGGCTCCGCTCATCTTGCTGCTGTAAGCCGCCAGACCATTTGGCATGATCATATCACCCGCCATTTTTTCCGTATAGCCGGCCTTCAGTACATTTCCCGTAAAGCTGTTTCCGGTTGTGATCAGCACATCCGATCCATAAATGCCACGCAGAGTGTTTGCCATAACAGAATATGCCGCATTTCCTCCGCTGCTATGGAAGCGGTTGGAATAGGATTTCTGTGAATCCAGCACAATATTCTCAGAAACAGATTCTTCCTCAAGAAGCTGAGAATTAAATGCCTGGTATGCCTGCCCTGCATCGTATTCTCCTGAGATCATCTTAGACACCACATCTTTGGAAACAGAGAAAAAGTCATTTGACGCAATGCGGATATACATATGGTTTTCTTCGATCACAGGTTTCACATCTTTCAGATATTCCGTAAGCTGCAGATCTACATCCTGGCTGTAGCTTAACAAATCCTGCCCTTCATAAATGATCCGATTCTGTGCATCCTCTGAAAGCATTGTACTCAACACCTTCATTGCTTTCTTTCGACGTGTCTCATCCTGTGTCAGATCACGGTTTAAGGCCACCTGGAAGTATGGTGTAGTCATAATCCACTTTTCACCGTTCTGCTGAAAGAACGGAAGAAAGGTTGTGTTGATGCCCTGATCCTGAAACATTTTTACACCGGCGGAGCTGCCAAAGTACATGGCAAGTTTACCACTTTGGTACATCTCAACGATATCATCATAATTCCTGTCCAGATCATCCTGGCTAAGCCCTGTATCCTGGATGAACTGCTCCATACGTTCAAAAGCCTCCGGCCAGACGGTGCCATCCAGACCTTCTCTCTCTGTATTACCCGGGTCACTGTAGGTAGTACGCCACTTGCGTCCGTCTACAGATGACAGCTCGGATGCTGACAGACCCTGCAGTGTTTCCATACAGGTATAGTCATAATAATAGTCTGCTGTAAACCCACGGACTCCCACTTTGTCAAATGCCTGACAGGCAGAGACGAAGCTTTCGTAATCTGTTGGAAGCGGAATATCATACTTTTCAAAAAGATCTTTGTTCACTACAAAACCATGTGCATCCGCACACACCGGAAGCCAGTTTACGCTTCCATCCTCATTCATAAAACTGCTGAGGTAGGTATCATAGACAGCACCTGCCGCATTCGTTGTAGAAAGATCCATCAGACTGTCTTTCAGAGGACTTGCATCATGCAGTGAAAAACGACAGCAGGTTATAATATCCGGCAATCCGCCATTTTCATTCAGGAACCTGTAGAAATCCAGATCATTATTTCCTACTACAAATTCAACATTGATATCCGGAAGCTGTTCCTGAATGTATGGAGCATATTTTTCATACAGGTTTGTGCTCCATAAATACACTGTGATTGTTTCTGCATCTTCTTTTTCCGCACTCTTTCCGCCACAGCCTGACAGAAGTAATACGGCTGTCATCATCACCCAAAGTACAGCCAAAACTCTGTTCCATTTTTTCTTTTTCACCCTAAATCCCCCTTCTGAAGTTGTCTTCCACTAATCCACTAATTCATGAATCACCTTTACCAATAGTTTTGCATCAACAGGTTTTGCAATATGTTCATTCATTCCTGCTTCTTTTGCTCTCAGTCTGTCCTCTGTGAACGCATTTGCTGTCATTGCAATGATCGGTATCGCCCTGGCATCCTCTCTGTCCATAGAGCGGATCATCTTTGTTGCTTCATATCCATTCATGACCGGCATCATAATATCCATAAGGATGACATCAAATTCACCGGATCCACTTTTTCTGAATATCTCAACAGCTTCCTGTCCATTCCATGCTTTGGTCACAACAACCCCTTCATTCTGAAGCACAAACTTTGCAATTTCCATGTTCAGCTCATTATCTTCTGCCAGAAGAATATGCAGTCCCTTTATAGATTTTTCTGATAAATCTTTTTGTTCTTCACGTTCTTCCGCATCCTGATCTATTTTAAATGGAATCCGGATCACAAATGTAGTACCTGCACCTTCTTTACTTTCAAAGGTAATCATTCCACCCATTTTCTCAACCAGCTTCTTTGTAATCGGCATTCCCAGGCCTGTTCCTGTAAATTTTGTGCGGCTTCCGATATGTTCCTGTGCAAATGGTTCAAAAATGCGTTCCTGGAACACCTCTGCCATCCCGATTCCAGTATCCCGGCAGACAAATTCCACCATCGTCATTCCGGGCTGTTCTGATGGAATCTCCCGGCAGCTGATATAGATACATCCATTTTCCCTGTTATATTTTACCGCATTCGACAGAATATTCATCAATACCCGCTTCACATGGCCCGGACTTCCTATAAGATTCCTGTGTACAACTTCTTTTTTTACCCAACTGATCCGGATATTCTGTTCGGCAGCTATCTGTTCGATCACAACGAGTACTTCCCTGGAAATACTGATCAGATTAAATGGGATTTCCTCCAGAACCACTTCATCTGACTCCAGTTTGCTCATGTCCAGGACTTCGTTTACCAATTCCAGCAACAAATGCGATGCCTCTTTGATCTTTGCCCTGCATTCCGTCTGTTTCTCTACATCATCTGCATAATGGTCAGCCACATCAAGCATGCCACAGATTCCATTGATCGGTGTCCGGATATCATGACTCATCCTCTGCAGAAATTCTGTCTTCACCCGATTGGCTGCCTCTGCCTTTTTTGCTGCTATCAGAAGATCTGCTTTATACTTTTCTTCTTTTTCCAGTTCCTGTTTCTGATGTGCCTGATTGACTTTGTATCTCCAGAACAAGAATAAACTAAATATCAGAAAATAAAGAAAAATAACGCATGTCACACTTAATGGAAGGTTATGAAATACTTCCGTATCCGGAAGATATGCATAAATATAATAATCACGCTGCTTCAGCATAATTCCATAACATCCGGTTCCTTCATTTTTCAAATGAAAGATGTGCTGACTGTCTGTATGCTTTTTCATTGCCTGGACAACCTCGTTATCAGCAGTATCCTCTCCCAGCAGGCTCTCATTGTTGCTGGCAACGACTGTCCCCTTGTCTGCAACAATAATCGTTCCATCTTTCTGGGTGCTATATCCACTTAAGAGGTTTTGTATCGTCAATGTATAATTTCTGATAAATTCAGGAGATGTATAATAGTAGATTGCTACGATACCTGGTGCATCTTTTCTTGCACAGGCTGCAATATCGATGCGTGATCCGTCTTCCCGGTTGATTCGTTCCGAATAACTTCTTTCTTCATATCCGGCAAAATCCATGATGATATCTTTTTGCAGATACTCTGTAATCTCCTCGCTCAGGGACTCATCCATGCTGTATTCACAGTCTGTTTTTCCATCAGTATTCAGTACAAGGATACCGTCCACCCAGAGTGTCTGCAGATTCTCCTTTAAAAAATCCCGATTCAGCTGACCACCGTTTTCTGTTTCCATATCGATATTTGTACTCATCTGTCTGGCGCTTTCTATCGCACGGAGGAGACTTTTGGATTCCGAGGATTCGTTGTAATGGGTGTAGGTTGAACACTGTACTTTCACATAGTTTACAATCTCCACCATTCTTTTCTCTGCTTCTGATTTCTCGATATAAAAGAAGCAAAACAGGGAAACGAAGGCCACACAGATTCCAAGCAAAACGCCAGCTATTTTAATCCGGTTTTCTTTTTTCTTTCTCTTAATATCCAAGATCATCCACCTCCAGATACTTCTGGGGATCATCCAGATATTTTTCAACGATTTTCAGGCTCGTGCCATCCTGACGCATTTCTTCCAGCGTCTGTTCCATCTGCTCACAGATTCCTCTGTCATCATTTTTTGCAAAAGCAACGCCTATTCCGGTGAGCATCAGCGGTTCATCCAGAATACGAAAGCTTGCATCATAATCTTTCATATACTGGACAATAGATTCCTCATGTGCAGCCACAGCATCCACATACCCTTTTCCCAAAAACGTATAGATCAGTTCTCTGTGGCCAAGACTGATCAGATTTCCAAGCTTTGGGATTCTCTCACCCGTGTGATTCAGAAAAATACCTTCCGGTTTGGTTGTGGACTGGACGGCAAGATTCTTTCCTTCCAGATCACTCAGTTTATAAATGTCACTGCTCTCATTTACGGCAACCACCTGACGGCTTGCTATGTATGGTCCTGCCCAGCGGTAATCATCAAGACGCCCTTCCATAGAAAAGCAGCCCATGATACAGTCAATATCTCCGTTCTCTACCAACTCTTTTTTATCCTCCCAGTCGATCTGGACAACATTCACCTGATAGCCCATTCTTTTGAAGGCTTCTGTAGCCAGTTCTACATCTATACCAGTCGGTACACCATCCTCATTCAGGTAATTGTATGGCGGATAACTGTCGCTCCCAAGTGTGATGACAGGTTTTTCCATTTCTTTTTTACTGCTGTCTGTGTTTTTACACCCTGTCAGGGTGACCGCTAAAATTCCCACAAACAGAAAACCTGCAATTTTTCTTTTTCTTTTCATTTTTTTCTTTCCTGATAAAATATTATGGTTATGTCGATAAAATAAAAAAGACACTATCCTCACAGACAGTGTACAAAATTTCATGCAACTGGCTGCCATTTTACAGGCCCTCTAGCTTTGCGTCACAGACTTTCATCTGCTTTGCTCACAAATATTTTCTATTATAGCATTTCATATTTCCTTGTGTCTATATTTTTGTGTGTTAAAGTAAAAAAAGCATGCATTACCGGAGATGCGGAACCTTTGAGACGCTGACTGACCTTTTCGCTGTTTTCTTCATTCTTGTATATTTTCCCTTTGGGTAGCTGGTATAGCCAGTTGCCAGTTGCTTTCATTTATGTGAAATTGTAAAAAAGAGCTGTCCATTCTCAGACAGCTCTTTCCTCCCTGTTCTTATTTTTTCAAAATAACAGTTACGATATTTTTACAAATACAGCACTTTGGCCCTGTATGATGATCTTTTTACCATCACTTGACAAACCTCTTCCAAACTGATAGAGCACTTCCCCCATCCGTCCATCATACGGGAATTCCACCGTTCTGGCTGCCGGATTGATGACCACCAGAATATTTTCTTCTTCGCTGCTTCTTACATAAGCCAGTGGATAGGTATTTTCTTCTGCATAGACATAGGTAATGTCTCCCTTACTCTGAAGAGCCGGATGTGCCATACGGATCTGAATCAGCTTCTGAATCTCATGATACAGAGAATCCGGATCCTGTTTCTGCGCTTTTAAGGTCGGACGGTCTTTTGCCGGATCCTGCTGGATGTAGAGACACTCCTTCGGGGCATGGCTGAAGCCTGCATTCATACTATCATCCCACTGCATCGGAGACCGGGAACCGGTACGTTCATAACCACCTTCTACTGAGGTTAATCCTTCCACATAACGCATGCCTATCTCGTCTCCATAATAGATAAATGGTGCTCCTGGCATGGATAGCAGGAATGCAAAAGCAATTTTCAGTTCATCTCCCTGCAGCCTGCGTGCCAGACGAGCCATGTCATGATTACCTGACGGAATACAGATCAGGCCTTTGCGTTCTGATTTCTCATAATTTTTCTGATAAGTATGTACAAATTCTGCAATATTTCCTTTTCCTCTGGAAGAAAAGAATGGTTCTTCACAACGGAACAGATCCATATAGTGAGATGGACCAAACTGGAGTAAAAAGTCCATATGGAAACCACCCTGCAGGGATTTATCCGGCTCACCCCATTCCGATACCATTGCAGCATCCGGAAATTCTTCATTCAGGAACTCCCGCACATTCTGCCAGAGCCGAATGGTTCCTTTTCCCTCTTCATCATTTTTTACCAGTGATCCTGCCATATCTACCCGAAATCCATCACACCCCATTTTCAGCCAGAAACGCATTACGTCTTTCATCGCTTCCAGAGTGGCCTGCGGTCCCGGATCATCAAAGGACTGCTGCCACGGCTTATCTGGCTTGTAAAAGCCGTAGTTTAATGCTGGCTGATGAGAAAAGAAGTTCACCGCACAGGAGCCGTCACGATCAGAAATACCCCGGATACACCCCATGCCATCTGGTGATTCCCACACACAGTCTGTCCAGACATACCGATCGGTATACTCATTTTTTTCTGCTTTCATAGATTCCCGGAACCATCTGTGTGTCACAGCGGTATGTCCCGGAACCAGATCCAGAATCACATGCAGACCTTTTTTATGTGCTTCCTCAAACAACCGTGCCAGATCTTCATTGGTTCCATATCGCGGTGCTACCTGACAGTAATCTTCCACATCATATCCCGCATCTCCAAACGGTGACTGAAAACAAGGATTCAGCCAGATAGCGTTACATCCAAGCTCCCGGATATCATCCAGATGTCGGATGATACCTTCGATATCTCCGATACCGTCAGCATTGGTATCCTGAAAGGATTGTGGATAAATCTCATAAAACACTGCATTGTCCAGCCACTTTGGCTGTCTTGTCTGTTCTCTCATGTGTGGTCATCCCCCATTTTTTATTTTCTCGCTGTTTTGCAATACAATTCAGTAGTTTCTTATAGTATACACCCACTTCCCTGTAACTTCCACAAAAACGTATCGTCACACATCTGGTTTTCGGCAATTCTTCTGTTTACCTTACTTCTTTTATTTTTCCATCTGTGGTAATTACTGTCACCTGCATCTGGATATTTTTTCCACTGTTTTTTAATGCAGTGGATGCTGCATATTCCAGTCCGCCGCAGCAAGGCACTTCCATGCGAAGCAGCAAGATTTCTCTGATCTCATTCTGTCTCAATATCTCTGTCAGTTTTTCGCTGTAGTCTGCCCCATCCAATTTCGGACATCCGATGAGTGTCACATGGTCTTTCATAAATTCCTGGTGCATGCAGGCATATGCATAAGCCGTGCAGTCGGCAGCAATGAGCAGTCTTGCGCCGTGAAAATACGGTGCCTGTACCGGAACCAGCTTAATCTGGCAAGGCCACTGTCCCAGTTGTGATTCTGTTTTCCGCTTTTTCTTTGCTGCCAGCACAGCCGCTTCATCATAAGCTGCTGCCTCCCGTTCTACAAAAGTGATTGCTCCTGTCGGACAATTTGGCAGGCAATCTCCCAATCCATCGCAATAATCATCCCGCATCAGTTTTGCCTTTCCGTCTACCATGGCAATGGCTCCTTCGTGACAGGCCACTGCGCAGGCTCCACATCCATTACATCGAGTCTCATCTATTTGAATAATTTTTCTGATCATTTTCAGGTTCCCCCTTTCTTTTCTGAGCCAATCATACTATAATAAATCTATTCATTCCGTGGTTATAACCACAAAAAAGAGGTTTTTATGAGAAAAATTCAGTCCATACTTTTTCAGGGATTTACCGATGAGGACTGGACACAGCTGGAACAGCTATCCGGTATCCACATTACTTCTTACGAAAAAAATGAACGGATCTTCCACATGGGCGACCAGATCCGTGAGCTCGGTGTACTGCTCTCCGGCTGTATTCATATTGAAAGCCATGATCTGTGGGGCAACAAAAGTATCTTAAGTCAGATCGATCCAGGTGAGATCTTTGCAGAGACTTATGCCCTCTGTCAGGAACCTATGATGGTGGATGTGACTGCTGTAGACCCTTGCGAAGTACTTTTTCTGGATGTACGGTTACTGCAGAATCCGTCTTACCGAAATACTTCCTGGCAAACCAGACTTTTGTCAAATCTGCTGCAGGTATCCATGCAGAAGAATCTTCTTCTTTCCAACCGGATCTTTTGCACATCACCGAAGACGATCCGCAGCCGTCTGCTGACCTACTTTTCCAGATTGTCTGTAAAATGTGGCAGTTCCACCATCCAGATTCCGTTTAACCGCCAACAGCTTGCCGATTATCTGAATCTGGATCGTAGCGCTCTGTCAAAGGAGCTGGGGAAAATGCAGCAGGATGGACTGATCGAATATCACAAAAATATAATCTATCTTACAAAGGACAATCTAAATGAATAAAAAGACATCTTCTATCCGTCTGCCATTTCACTTTGACCGTGCCATGCTGCCGATGATTTTCTCTTTGGCCTGGCCGACCATGCTGGAGCAGTTTATGCAGACGGCTGTTCAATATATCGATACCGCTATGGTAGGCAGTCTTGGAACCCATGCTACGGCGGCAGTCGGTTCCACCGGTACCGTCAACTGGCTGATCGAAAGCACGATCTCCGCTATTGGCATTGGATTTTTATATTATATTTCCCAATCTATTGGTGCAGGGAAGATCCTGCAGGCAAAAAAAGCAGCCGGACAGGCTGTTTTTTCTACGGTTCTGATTGGTATTTTCTTCACGGTTCTGACCTGTGGATGCAGTCATCTGGTACCGGTATGGATGCGGGTGGATCCTTCCATTCGAGATATGGCGGCACGATATTTTCTGATTTTATATTCTCCGATGCTGTTCCGTACCATGAATATCATTCTGGGTACCGTACTGCGCTCTGCCGGAGATGCCAAGTCTCCTATGATTGCCGGCATTACCATGAATGTGATCAATATTGTGCTGAATTTCTTCCTGATCTACAATACCCGTTCCGTGTATCTTGGCAGCTGGCTTCTCACTGTTCCTGGGGCCGGATGGGGTATTGAAGGTGCAGCCATAGCCAGCGCTGTTGCATACACTTGCGGCGGTATCCTGATTGCCTGGAAACTCTGGCATCACGATACCGTATCCCCAAAAGGCCAGTCTCTCAGACCGGACCCACAGGTATTAAAGCCCTGCCTGCGCGTAGCTTTTCCAAATATGCTCCAACGCTTCGCTACTTCTTTGGGATATGTGGCTTTTGCTTCCATGATCAATTCACTGGGAGAATTGTCTACCGCAGCACATACCATCGCCAATACCGTAGAATCTGCCTTTTACATTCCTGGCTGGGGTATGCAGACCGCAGCCGCTACCCTCTCCGGCAATGCCAGAGGTGCTCAGGATGAGGAACGTCTCCATCGGCTGTCCAACACTATTATTCCGATGGAAATCAGCCTGATGCTGGTATCCGGAGGTATGCTGTTTGTGTTTGCACCTGTCCTGATGGGAATCTTCACACAGGATCCTCAGGTACTTTCTCTGGGAACTACTGTGCTTCGTATGGTTGCCGTGTCAGAACCATTTTACGGCGTACCGATCGTTCTGGAAGGTATGATGCAGGGACTTGGAAAAACCATGATTCCATTTGTCTTCAATATCATCGGTATGTGGGGGGTGCGCATCGTTGGCACTTTCATCTGCACCCAGCTTCTTGGTCTGGGACTGATTGCTGCCTGGGGATGTATGATCGCACATAACCTGCTGCTGTTTGTACTGTATATCGCTTTATTCTCCTCTGGAAAATGGAAATAATGAATTATTTGTCTAATCTGAAAAAGGACACCCGGTTCATCCCGGATGCCCTCATTTTTCTTTTATTTTTACTGTTCAATATCTTTCATACTGAAGCTGATTCTGCCCATCTTGTCTTTTCCAAGGCATACAACCTTCACTACATCACCTAATGACAGTACATCTTCTACCTTGTCAATTCTCTCTTTGGAGATCTTGGAGATGTGTACCATTCCTTCTTTTCCAGGAGCGAATTCCAGGAATGCACCGAATTCTTTGATGCTGATGACTTTTCCTGTGAATACCTGTCCAGCTTCGAAGTCTGTGGTGATGATACGGATCATATCCATAGCTTCTGCCATCTTTTCTTTATCTGTTCCACAGATGGATACTGCACCATCATCTGTGATATCGATCTTCACGCCAGTCTGTTCGATGATTGCGTTGATGGTCTTTCCTCTCTGGCCAACTACATCACCGATCTTCTGTGGATCAATGTTGATCTGGATGATCTTTGGAGCATATTCTCCTACGCTGCTTCTTGGCTCTGCAATCGCTTTTGCCATAACTTCATCCAGAATGTAGGTTCTTGCAATCTTTGTCTTGGCAATGGCTTCTTCAATGATCGGACGAGTCAGACCGTGGATCTTAATATCCATCTGGATTGCTGTGATACCCTTATGAGTACCAGCTACCTTAAAGTCCATATCTCCGAAGAAGTCTTCCAGCCCCTGGATATCTGTCAGTACAATGTAATCATCGTCTGTCTCTCCGGTAACCAGACCACAGGAAATACCTGCCACGGCACTCTTAATCGGCACACCTGCTGCCATCAGTGACATGGAAGATGCACAGATACTTGCCTGAGAAGTAGATCCGTTGGACTCGAAAGTCTCGGATACTGTTCTGATGGCATATGGGAATTCTGTTTCACTCGGAAGTACCGGTACCAGGGCACGTTCAGCCAGTGCTCCATGACCGATCTCACGACGTCCCGGTCCTCTGGATGGCTTTGTCTCACCTACAGAGTAGCTTGGGAAGTTGTAGTGATGCATATAACGTTTGCTTGTCTCAGCCACGTCCAGACCATCAATCTTCTGTGCTTCTGACAGTGGAGCCAGTGTACAGATATTGCAGATCTGTGTCTGTCCACGGGTAAACATAGCAGAGCCATGTACTCTTGGGATCAGATCTACTTCTGCTGCCAGCGGACGGATCTGGTCGATCTGACGTCCATCTGGACGCTTGTGATCTTTTAAGATCATCTTACGAACAGTCTTCTTCTGATACTGGTAAACTGCTTCATCCAGTACAGCCAGCCATTCTTCATTATCAGCGAATTCTTCAGTCAGTTTTTCCTTAATCTGACGGATGTTCTCTTCTCTCTTCTGCTTCTCATCTGTGAAGACAGCCACTTCCATCTCTTCCGGAGTCACGATCTTCTTCATTGCTTCGAAAAGTTCTTCTGGAACTGCGCAGCTTGTATAGCTGTGTTTTGGTTTGCCACATTCTGCTACGATGGTGTCGATAAATGCGATAACTTTCTGGTTTACTTCATGAGCTGCAAAGATTGCTTCAATCATCTTATCTTCTGGTACTTCATTGGCACCAGCTTCAATCATGATGACTTTTTCTCTGGTAGATGCAACAGTCAGCTGCAGATCAGATACTGCCTTCTGTGCTGCATTCGGGTTGAATACGAATTCACCGTCAATCAGACCTACCTGTGTGGTAGCTGTAGGGCCGTCAAATGGGATATCTGAAATTGCAGTTGCAATTGCAGAACCCAGCATAGCAGTCAGCTCCGGTGCACAGTCCGGATCTACAGAAAGTACCAGGTTGTTCAAAGTTACATCATTTCTGTAATCCTTCGGGAACAGCGGTCTCATCGGTCTGTCGATAACACGGCTGGTCAGGATGGCATTCTCAGATGCCTTTCCCTCTCTCTTATTAAATCCTCCCGGGATCTTTCCTACTGCATACATCTTCTCTTCGTATTCTACGCTAAGCGGGAAGAAATCGATTCCTTCTCTTGGCTTCTCGGAAGCAGTTGCTGTAGAAAGGACAGTGGTATCACCATAGTGCATCAGTGCTGCACCATTTGCCTGCTTTGCTACACGATTTACATCGACTGTCAGTGTTCTGCCAGCCAGTTCCATGGAATAGCTCTTATACATGGTCATTCTCCTTTTTCTTTTTGTTGTTACAGCGGCATAAGTCTTCCGAAACGACTGAAAAAAGCACTTACAGGAAATGCGCTTTTCAGTGGTCTCGGCTCTCTGCCGTCTGTGTGTTGCGGTGTCTGTTGTCTGTAAAACATTTTACTGCAATAGAATGCACGACCCGCGGACATTCTATTGTCATGAACAACAACGGGGACGGTTACCCGTCCCCATGTAAATTATTTTCTGATTCCTAATTTTGCAATTAAAGCACGGTATCCTTCAATATCAGTTTTCTTTAAGTATGCCAGTAAACCACGTCTCTGACCTACCATTTTCAGAAGACCTCTTCTTGAATGATGATCCTTAGGATTACTCTGCAGATGAGCTGTCAGTTCCTGAATTCTTGCTGTCAATACTGCGATCTGTACTTCAGGTGATCCTGTATCTCCTTCTTTACGTCCGTATTCAGCGATAATTGCCTGTTTCTTTTCTTTTGAAATCATGATTCTTTCTCCTTTCATTTTTAAACGCCTCACACTAAGAAACGGTCGGAGTGTCCTATCTCTGAGTGTCGGCTCATTTCATACCCGAACATTGTAACATGATCTTTTTGCTTCGTCAACCTCTTGTTGCAAATATCAGAAAGAATATTCCACCGATACAACAGCACAAAAATCCTGCATAATATATCGTCCTGGCAAGTTCTGTTCTTTTATCATTTTTGTATAGTTCAAATTCTTCCGGTTTTCTTTCATTATAGCGTATCTGTACCTCTTCATTCACCATATACAGACAGGGATTGCTTCCTTTTGCATATTGTTCCCGATGAAGAATTCCATCCGCATAAAATGTGATTACCGGATAAAAATAATCATGTATACCTGCCTGTCGTCCAAAGCTATCTGGTTCTCCCGCTACAATCTCTGCTACTACACCAGTTGTTTTTCCCTTGTATTTCTGTCTTCCTTCTATGGATAACAGCCAGAAATACCCTGCCAGAACCAGCAGTCCTCCCAGCGCAATAAATACGATACTTGCTGTCAGCATGTTTTTTCACCACCACCAAAATATTCTTTTCCAAAGCAGATATCCCTGTGCATCTGTGCCTTCAATTCATCCAGATCCGGGAACTTCTGCTCCGGTCTCTCATAGGAATACAACTGCACTTCAATTTCTTTTCCGTACAGATCTCCTTCAAAATCAAATAAATAGGTCTCTACACCTCGAAAATATTCTCCCACGGTAGGCTTATATCCTATATTTGTTACGCCATTGAATATTCCTTCTTCCAGAACAGTCTTTGTCGCATAGACTCCATTGGGAGGCAGAAGCTTTCCCACGGATGGAATCAGGTTGGTGGTAGGCATTCCTAAGGTTCTTCCGATCCTCCGTCCATGAAGCACCTCGCCTCTGACTGTATAAGGATACCCCAGAAGTTCTGTGACCAGTTCCATATTTCCCTTTTCCAGTGCTTCTTTTACGTAGGTACTGCTGATTTCCCGTCCCTGATACATCTCCTTTGGAACGATCTCCAGCGTATACCCCAGTTCTTTTTGCATCTGTTCCAGCAAATGGCAGTCTCCCTTTCTCTGATAACCAAACCGGAAGTCCTCACCTACTGCAATATATTTTGCCCGCAGACGTTTTACCAGAATATCACGTACAAAGTCTTCCGAACTCATATGAGAAATCTCCGGAAGAAATGGACAGTCGATCCACCAGGATACGCCCATCTTCTTTAAAAGTTCTTTTTTTTCACCTTTGGTCAGCAGTGCCGGATTCTTCGGATTCGGCCAGATGGTTACTACCACACTCTCCAGTCCTTCTTTTTCCTTCTCACAGATCCGCCGGATTAACTGCTGATGTCCCAGATGCAGTCCGTCGAACTTCCCCAGCGTCACCGCGCTGTCTCTGTCCATGGTATAATCGTCCATTAAGCCTTCTATATACTTCATGTTCTGTTCCTTTTTGTCCTATTTCTCATTTCGCCAGTCTAAAAACATCTTTACCGGCTGATAACGTTTTTTCTGCATATCATACTGGTAGACTCCGCAAAAATGTTGCTGTGAGTCATATATACGCACCCAGCCGAAAGCCTTTTTTTCTGCTGATATTCCTGTGAACTGATTTGGAAATAACGGATTTCCGTTATACAAAAATCTGTCCATTTCTTTTTTCATCTCGAAAGCCGGATACTGCTTCAGCATCTGATCCACCGGAATAATATGCTCCAGGAGTTCCTGACTGACACTCTCTCCCTCTGCCTTCTTCTTCTGCAGTTCTTCTACTTCTGAAAGCCGCAGAGCGTCCTGAATCTCAAAGATCCCTACACGGATACGAGTCAGTTCTTCCATACAGGCACAGATTCCCAGCTTCTCCCCGATATCATGACACAGGGTACGGATATACGTTCCCTTCGAACAGGTCACAGTCATGGTAATTCTCGGCAGATCGATCTCTTCGATGGTCAGTTCCAGAATCTTTACAGGTCTGGCCTTCCGCTCAATGGTCTTGCCTTCTCTGGCCAGTTCATAGAGCTTTTTGCCATTTACCTTCAATGCAGAATACATCGGTGGAATCTGTTCGTAATCCCCGATAAAACTCTCTGCCGCTTCCTTCACCTGTTCTTCTGTCACGGTCACCGGCATTTCCTTCAGAACTGTTCCAGAAATATCCTGCGTATCTGTCTCTTTTCCCAGAAGCATAACGGTTCGGTAAGTCTTATCCTTATCTGTCAGCATATCGCATAATCTGGTTCCGGCTCCCAGACATACCGGAAGCACCCCTTCCGCATCTGGATCCAGGGTGCCTGTATGTCCGATCTTTTTCTGCTTTAAAATTCCCCGCAGCTTTGCCACTACATCATGGGAAGTGTAGCCTTTTTCTTTGTAAATATTAATGACGCCATGAATCATATTTTTCACTCGTCTCCTGTTATTACATCTGTTTTTCAATATGAAGGGTCAGATTGTTGATTACATCATGCATGGATCCCTGCATGGTACATCCGGCTGCACGCACATGTCCACCACCGCCAAAATACTGAGCCACTTTACTGACATCCACATAAGATTTGGAACGAAGACTGACCTTGTATTCCTGTACATTAGTCTCATACAGGAAAATAGCCACTTCCACGCCTCTGGTCAGTCTCATCTGGCTGACAATGCCATCCAGATCTGACGGTCCCACACCGTAAAACTTCATATCTTTTTTCTTAATGGCACTGATGATACATCTGCCATCCAGAACCATAATGCTCTCCAGCAGTGCTCTTCCCAGAATCTGATTCTGCACATAAGTCTTTTCCATGTAAGTAGTATCAATGATATAACTGCAGTCAATGCCTTTACGCATCAATTCTGCTGCCACTTCCATGGTATGAGGAGAGGTACAGGAATACTGAAAGATTCCGGTATCATGGGCAATCCCCATATACAGCGCTTCTGCAATCTCTTTGGTGATCTTTTCCGGATCCATCACATGATAGACCAATTCTGATGTCGAACTGACAGCCGGATCCACATAATCGGTATCGGCAAATCCCTTGTTGCTCACATGATGATCATAGCAAAGGGTATGGCTGGCTGTCTGAAAATACTTTGCAGATTCGCCCAAACGTCCCAGATCTCCACAGTCCAGTGCAATAAACAGATCATAGTTCTCATCGCTGTCACAGTTGTGATGGATGTCCTCTGTGCCGCTGATGATGTGATAACTCTCCGGTATCTCCTGCAGATAGACATCGATCTTCTTCAGCTGTGGAAAGTTCTCTTTTAAGTACAGATACAGTCCCATACAGGAACCGACACAGTCACCGTCCGGCCGGATATGGCCGGATATGGCTACTGTTGTGATTCCACTCAGTTCTTCCCTGATGTTATTCGTCTTGATCATCCTCATCCCTCCCGGATTCTTCCACATGATTTTCATCAATCAGCTTTGACATATGAACACCATATTCAATAGACTGATCCATTATGAATCGGATCTCCGGTGTGTTTCTGAGATTCAGGTTTCTGGCCAGCTGACGTCTGATATAGCCGACTGCACTGTTCAGACCTTCCAGCGTCTTTTCCTGCGCTTCCTGATCTCCAAGCACACTGATATATGCCTTACATGTCTTCAGATCCGGCGCTACTTCTGCCGTAACCACTGAGGTCAGCGGATGAATACGTGGATCTTTGATCTCTCCACGGATAATATTAGCCAGTTCTCTCTGCACTTCACTGTTAATCCGCGTATTCTTTATGCTGTTTTTTCTCATAATTGCTCCATTTCTCCAGGTACCCAGGCTGCTCCTATCGTGGTACTTCTACCATAGTATAAGCCTCTACCTGGTCAAATTCCTTGATGTCATTGAATTTTTCAAATACAAGACCACATTCATATCCTGTTTTTACTTCTTTCACATCATCTTTAAATCTCTTCAGAGATGCCAGTGCTCCATCAAAGATCTGTTCTCCGTCTCTGGTGATACGGCAGGAACAGCCTCTCTGGAATACACCATCCAGTACATAAGCACCTGCAATGGTACCAACACCAGATGCCTTGAATGTCTGACGCACTTCTGCATGACCGATAACTTTTTCTTCAAATACCGGATCTAACATACCCTTCATAGCCGCTTCTACATCGTTGATTGCATCGTAGATGACACGGTACAGTCTCACGTCTACATTTTCACGCTCCGCAGTTGCTTTTGCACCTGAATCGATACGTGTGTTAAATCCAATGATAATTGCATTGGATGCAGCTGCCAGGCTGACATCGGACTCGTTGACAGCACCTGCTGCCGCATGGATTACTTTTACTGCTACTTCTTCGTTGCTAAGTTTTACCAGACTCTGTTTTACTGCTTCTACAGATCCCTGTACGTCTGCTTTTACAATCAGGTTCAGTTCTTTTAAGTTACCAGCCTGAATCTGTGTAAACAGATCATCCAGAGACATTTTGGACTTGGTCTCTTCCAGAAGCTTTTCTTTGCTCTGGCTGATGAATGTCTCTGAGAAACTTCTTGCTGCTTTTTCATTTTCGCATACAACGAATACTTCTCCTGCATTTGGTACATCGGAAAGTCCGAGAATCTCTACTGGTGTAGATGGTGTTGCCTCTTTGACACGTTTTCCTCTGTCGTCCATCATAGCACGAACCTTACCATAGCTTGCGCCTGCTGCCACGATATCTCCTACATGGAGAGTACCTTTCTGTACCAGCACGGTAGCAACCGGACCTTTACCTTTATCCAGTTCTGCCTCAATGACCAGACCTCTTGCTTTTCTCTTTGGATTGGCCTTCAGTTCCGCTACTTCAGCAGTCAGAAGAACCATTTCCAGCAGTGTATCCAGACCTTCATGGGTATGAGCAGATACTGGTACACATACGATATTTCCGCCCCAGTCTTCCGGAACCAGTTCATGTTCTGCCAGTTCCTGTTTTACTCTGTCGATGTTCGCTGCCGGCTTATCAATCTTGTTGATGGCAACGATCACTTCAACACCTGCTGCCTTTGCATGGCTGATTGCTTCGATGGTCTGTGGCATCACACCATCATCGGCTGCTACAACCAGGATTGCAATATCCGTTGCATTGGCACCACGCATACGCATAGCAGTGAATGCTTCATGTCCAGGGGTATCCAGGAAAGTAATCTTCTGTCCGTTTACTTCAACCATGTAAGCACCAATGTGCTGTGTAATACCACCGGCCTCTCTGGAAATTACATGGGTATGGCGGATGGCATCCAGAATAGATGTTTTACCATGGTCAACGTGACCCATAACGCAGACAACAGGTGGTCTGCTTACCAGTGTATCTTCTGGATCATCCTCTTCTTTTAACAGTTCTTCTATGACGTCTACTTTCACTTCATGCTCTGCAATACAGTTGTATTCCAGTGCGATCTCTTCTGCAGTTTCATAGTCAATCTCATGATTTACGGTTACCATAGTTCCCTGCAGGAACAGCTTCTTCACAATAGCTGCTGCCTGAATCTTCAGGATATCTGCCAGTTCACGAATGGTCATACTATCTGGCAGTGTTACGGTTCTGATTTCATCTTCTTTCTTTTCTACCGGTTTTTCTACTGGTTTTACCGGTTTGATGAATCTTCCTGCCTTCTTTTCATTCTTCTGAGAATTATTCTTCTGTCCGGAACGTCCCTGTCCCTTCTCTTCTCTGTCGAACTTGTCATGCTTATTGTATTTTTCTTTTTCTGCACGGATACGGGACTCTTTGGTTACCGGCTTGCTTGCGATCTCTGGCTGAGCCATGGCACGTCCGCCACCGTTTCTTCCCTGGCTGCGTCCCTGTCCTCTGTTATCTCTGCTGTCTCTTCCGTCTTTATCGCCAAAAGTTCTTCCCTGACCACGGTTGTCTCTGTCTCCAAAGCTTCTTCCCTGACCTCCACGGTTGTTATCTCTGTCTCCGAAAGATCTTCCCTGGCCTCCACGGTTATTGTCTCTGTCTCCAAAGCTTCTTCCCTGGCCACGGTTGTTGTCTCTGTCTCCGAAAGATCTTCCCTGGCCTCCACGTTTATTATCTCTGTCTCCAAAGTTTCTCTGACCCTGGCCTCCGCGGTTGTTGTCTCTGTCTCCGAAAGATCTTCCCTGACCTCCACGGTTATTGTCTCTGTCTCCAAAGCTTCTCTGACCCTGGCCGCGGTTATTATTGTTGTTATTTCTGAAGTTCTGACGATCCCCTCTGGATGTCTCTTCATTTCTGGCATTTTCTGCTTTTACCGGTTCTGCTGGCTTTGTCTGACTTTCTGCTTTTGGCACTGCTACCTTAGCTGCAGAAGCCTGTACCGCTGGTTTCACTGCATTTGCAGCAACAGCAGGTTTTTCTGTATTCTGTACCGGTGCTGCCGGCTTTACCTCTGTCTGAGCTGGCTTTGCAGCTGCCGGGCGATTCTGTGGTGCTGCTGCCGGGCGCTGTCCTGCAGGTCTGCTGCCTGCTGCCGGACGCTGTCCCTGTGTACGCATACCGGATGGTCTCTGAATTCCGGTACGGCTGTTCTGAGAATGGAAGACTCTGGAAATATTCTTTTTCTTCGGTGCTTCTCCTGTCTTTGCAACTTCTGCCGCAGGTGCTGCTTCTGCAGCCGGCTTTCTTACAACCTCTTTTACCGGTACCTGACGTTTTACCGTCTGTATCTGATCCTCTTCCAGCACGCTCATATGACTCTTTACTTCAATGCCGTTTGCTGTCAGACAGTTGATGATTTCTTTATTATCTCTACCTAATTCTTTTGCTAATTCATATACTCTTATTTTTGACATACTCACTACCTCCGTTAGCCAATGTTAACTGCTTTCTGATTGCATCGGAAAGACCCTGATCGGTCACTGCCATGGATGCTCGGAATTCTTTTCCCATAGCTACCCCCAGTTCTGTCTTCGTACCGTAAAAATATACGGGAACCTGATAATAATCGCACATATTCCTGAACTTCTTTTTTGTATTATCAGAGGCCTCATCTGAAACAATGACGAGATATGCAGTTCCAGTCTTCACAGCTTTTTCTGTAGAAAACTCACCGCTCACGGTTTTACCGGCCTTCGTTGCCAAACCTACGAGAGAGAGTACTCTATTCTGCTTCAATCTGCTCGATCTCCTTCTTCAAACTTTCATATATTTCCACCGGAATATTCATCTTCAGTGAACGTTCCAGTCCCTTATTTTTACACGCTTTTTCAAAACAGGCGGACTGTTTGCAAAGATATGCTCCCCGTCCGTTCTTACGTCCTGTTGTGTCAATCACAAGTTCTTCCTCCGGTGTCCGGATGACGCGCAGCATCTCTTTTTTGCTCTTCATTTCCTGACACCCGATGCATTTGCGCATAGGGATTTTTCTTGCCTGACTCATATACTCACTCCTGCCTTATTCTTCTGATGATTCTGCCGGAGCTTCTGCGTCAGCAGTCGGTTCTTCTTCATAGTATTCATCGTATCCGTCTTCGTAATACTCATCTTCATCGTATGCTTCGAAATCGCCTGCTTCAATAGCCTGTGTCTCACTCTTGATATCAATCTTGAAGCCGGTCAGTCTTGCTGCCAGTCTTGCGTTCTGTCCTTCCTTACCAATCGCAAGAGATAACTGATAATCAGGAACTACTACCTTGGCTGTCTTCTCATCATTGTCTGCTGCAACGTAGATAACTTTTGCAGGACTTAATGCATTCTCGATCAGAATTGCAGGATTCTCATCCCAGTTAATGATATCGATCTTCTCACCTTTGAGTTCGTCCACAATCGCATTGACTCTGGCACCGTTTACACCAACACATGCTCCTACCGGATCTACATCTGGATCATTAGACCATACTGCCATCTTGGTTCTGTTGCCAGCTTCTCTGGAAATGCATTTGATCTCTACTGTACCATCTCTTACTTCGGTTACTTCGTTCTCAAATAAACGTTTTACCAGTTCCGGATGGGTTCTGGATACCAGGATCTTCGGTCCCTTTGGTGTGTCTTTTACTTCCAGTACATAGACTTTTACTCTTTCGTTTGGCTTGAATGTCTCACCTTTAACCATTTCGTTTTCATTTAAAATAGCATCTACTTTACCAAGATTGATGCTGACATTTCTTCCCAGATATCTCTGTACAATACCGGTTACTACTTCTCTTTCTTTGCTGTAGTATTCATTGTACAGTACCTTTCTCTCTTCTTCACGGATCTTCTGCAGAATCACATTTTTGGCATTCTGAGTAGCAATACGTCCGAATTCTTTGGATTTGATCTCTACATTTACGATATCACCCAGCTCATACTTGGAGTCTTTCATCTTTGCATCTACCAGACTGATCTCCGTTACCGGATCTTCTACCTCTTCTACTACTGTCTTGGCAGCCATAACAGTGAAATCTCCGGTTTCCGGATTGATAGTTACTTTTACGTTGTCTGCTTTTCCGAAATGGTTCTTACATGCCTGAAGCAGAGACTGTTCAATCGCTTCCAGTAAAGTGCTTTTGCTGATATTTTTTTCTTTCTCCAGAATATCCAATGCTTCGATTAATTCGCTGTTCATTTTCCTCATTCCTCCTTAAAAATCAAATGCGAGCCGGATCAACGCTATGTCAGACCGGTTGATCTGCATCTTTTCTTCCTCTTCAAGCTCAATGGTTACGGTTTCCTTATCGTAGGCTTCCAGTATGCCGATAAATTCTTTCTGTCTGTTGATCGGGCGGAAAGTACGGATCTCCACCTCTTCCCCGATACTTCTGGCGAAGTCTTTTTCTTTCTTCAGCGGTCTTCCAAGACCAGGAGAGCTTACCTCGAATACATAAGAATCTTCTACAAAATCCTTCTCATCCAGAATATCATTTGCTGCTCTGCTTACCAGTTCGCAGTCATCTACGGTAATTCCACCCGGCTTATCGATATATGCTCTCAGGTACCAGGTACCGCCTTCTTTCACATACTCCACATCTACCAGTTCAAATCCATTGGCATCCACGATCGGCTGCAGAATCTCTTCTGTCTTCTGTTCATATTCTTCTCGTTTTGTCATTCGACCTGTCTCTCCTCCTTTATTTTGAAACATAGAAAACATAAAAGAATGAGTGAACTTTTCGTCCACTCATTCACGCCAGTTACATATATATCATTATCATAGCACGCTTTTTTCAAAAAAACAAGAGTTTTTCAGCTTTTTTGTGCCTCAATTTTCTCAGCAAGCTCTGTCAGATACTCCCAGCGCTCCATTTTCTGTTCCAGTAGTGCCTCTGTCTCTTCTTTTTCTTTCGTCAGATCTGACAGCTTTCCGTAGCTGCTGGCATTGGCCATCATCTCAGCTTCCAGATCAGCAATTTTCGTTTCCAGTTCTTCGATATCACTCTCAATCGTCTCAAATTCCCGCTGTTCTTTGTAGCTGAACTTTAACTTTGGTGGCTGCTTTCTTCCTGCATTTTTCTGTTCTTTGACCGAAAGGGTGTCTGCTTTTTTCTGAACTGCTGTGTTTTTCCATCCACCAGGCTCCTGACCATAGCGTCGTTCATAGGCAATCAGATAATCGCTGTAACCGCCTTCATATTGCTGGATGTGCCCGTTTTCTTCAAAGGCAAAGATCCGCCGCACAATCCGATCCAGGAAATAACGGTCATGGGATACCGTAATCACAATGCCATCAAAATGATCCAGATAATCTTCCAGAATTGTCAGAGTCTGAATATCCAGATCGTTTGTCGGCTCATCCAGAATCAGTACATTCGGAGCACTCATCAATACACGGAGCAGCTGCAGTCTTCTGCGTTCCCCACCGGATAATTTTCCAATCAGACTATACTGCATATTGCCATCAAATAAAAATCGTTCCAGCATCATAGCCGCTGTGATCTTACCTTCTGTAGTGGTGATATATTCTCCCACTTCTTTGACATAATCGATCACGCGCATATTCTCATCCATTTTTCGGCTGTCCTGGGAAAAATAGCCAATTTTCACAGTATCACCAATCGTGACTGTCCCTTCCTTCGGCTGTTCTTCTCCTACGATAATTTTCAACAGGGTACTTTTTCCACAGCCGTTTTCTCCTATGATGCCGATGCGGTCATTTTTTAGAAAAATGTAGCTGTAGTCCTGAAAGAGTACCAGGTCGCCATAAGCCATGGTCAGATGCTCCAGTTCAATAGTCTTTCGCCCCATTCTGGTGCTGACCGAACTCATCTCGATGACAGAATCCTCCACTGGCCCTTTCTGTGCCTGCATCTCTTCAATACGCTGAATATGGGCCTTCTGCTTGGTAGATCTGGCTCTGGCACCTCTGGCCAGCCATTCCAGTTCCGTACGAAGCATACTCTGACGCTTCCGTTCCGATGCAATCTCGATATTCTGCCTTGCCTCTTTCAGACGAATGAATTCGGAATAATTTCCCGGGTAAGTATAGATCTTCCCCTTATCCAGTTCTACGATCCGGTTGGATACCCGGTCCAGGAAATAACGGTCATGAGTAACCATCACCACCGCACTTTTGGAATTCGTCAGATAATCTTCCAGCCATTCGGACATGGCATTATCCAGGTGGTTGGTCGGCTCATCCAGAATCAGGATATCTGCTTCAGATAACAATACCTGTGCCAGTGCCACGCGCTTTTTCTGTCCACCGGACAGTTCACTCATCGGCTGGTTAAAGTTCGGTACCTTCAGCAGATTCAGCATGGTTTTCGCATCACTTTCCAGCGTCCAGGCATTCCATTCATTCTGATTGCCTTCCATCACTGCATCCAGCGCTGTCATATGCTCTGGGAAAGTCTGCTGCTGTGTCAGAAAGCGAATCTGTACCTTCTTTCCTTTTGTAACCTTCCCCGCATCCGGTTCTTCCTGTCCGGCAAGAATCTTCAGCAGTGTAGACTTACCGGTTCCATTGATGCCAATGATTCCGATCTTGTCTCCTTCCTGAATACTGAAATCTGTATCATCAAACAGCTTTCGTTCCGTATACGCTTTCGTCAGATGTTCTATGGTCAGTAAATTCATACTCGGATCCTCGTTCCTTTCGTATCGCGCCCTGCAATCTTCAACTTATCCAGATGTACTTCTTTTTCTTTATAGTAAATGACTTTATCCTTTTCACTGTCCGGATAGTATACCTCTTCAATTCGGTCTTCTCCATCCAGTTTCATACCGCGAACGCCAATCGCCGCTTTCTTCTTCTGTGGTATCTCACTGATGGCAATTCGCAGGCACATACCCTGATGGCTGCGAAATACACAGGTCTGCGCTTCTCCCAAAGCTGCAATCGATACTACTTTATCTTCCTCTCCAAGCTTCGTTGCTGCAATGGTACGTTTGGCTACATCAAATTCCGTACCCTCTACCTGCTTGATCATTCCCTTTTCCGTAACAAAAATCAGTACTGACATTCTTACTTTCTGCAGAGTATCTACAAAAATAATTCGTTCCGTCTTACCATCATAATTACAGATATTATCAATCGGCTTGCCCTTATCACGGAACTTGCCATATGGCACATCCATGACTTTTAACAGATGCTGACTCCCTGTATCGGTCATGACACAAAGCTTATCCGTATTCATGCAGAACAGCACATACTTGCTTTCTGCATCCGCAGCTTCTTTATTCCTCTCATAAACTGCCGGATCTACCGTTCTTGCATAGCCGAAACGATCCATGAGAAATACCACTTCCATAGCTTCTGCTTTCTTTTCTTCGTAAACAGCTTCTTCGCCATTCTCCACTACCGTCCGACGTTCTCTGCCATATTCCTTCTTGATCGCTTTCAATTCTTTTACAATCAGGTTCGCCATGGAATCATAGTTATTCAACAGATCCTGATAGGTCTCAATATGTTCCAGTGTGGTCTCGTATTCCTTCTGCAGTGCCTCGATCTCCAGCCCGATCAGCTTATACAGGCGCATTTCCAGAATTGCTGACGCCTGGGCTTCTGTAAACTTCAGCTGCTCTGCCTGCTTCCTGGATGCTCTGGACTTGAACTTGATTCCATCTGTCACGCCCAGTACCAGACAGTCCTTTACCTGCTGCTGGCTCTTACTGCCTCGCAGGATCTCAATAATCAGATCAATCACATCACAGGCCTTGATCAGACCTTCCTGAATCTCTTTCCTGTGCAGTTCTTTTTCTAATAAAGTCTGGTATTTTCTTGTATTTACTTCAAACTGGAAATCAATATGATGCTCAATAATCCGCTTCAGACTCAAAGTCTCCGGTCTGCCTTCTGCCACCGCCAGCATATTCACTCCAAAGGTATCTTCCAGTCTGGTCTTTTTATAGAGCATATTGATCAGATTCTTCACGTCCGCATTCTTGCGCAGCTCCAGTACAATACGGATACCGTCTTTGGATGACTGGTTGGAAATATCTGTGATATCTGTGGTCTTTTTTGACTCTACCAGATTCGCAATATCATTTAAGAACTTGCCAATATTCGCTCCCATCATGGTGTACGGAATCTCCGTAATGACCAGATTCTCTTTTCCGCCCTTCGTCTGTTCCACTTCCACTTTTCCACGCAGACGAATCTTGCCGGTTCCTGTTTCATAGATCTCCAGCAAATCGTCTTTATTGACTACCAGTCCGCCAGTCGGGAAATCCGGTCCCTGGATATATTTCATCAGCTCTTTTGTGGTAATGTCGCCATTTTTAATCGTAGCAATCACCGCATCGATCACTTCTCCCAGATTGTGAGGCGGAATGCTGGTCACCATACCAACCGCAATACCATCTGATCCATTGACCAGAAGATTCGGCAGACGTACCGGAAGCACCTCCGGTTCTTTTTCCGTCTCATCAAAGTTCGGCAGAAAATTCACTACGTTTTTGTCCAGGTCACCCAGAAATGCCTCCTGAGTGATCTTCTGCAGTCTGGCCTCCGTATATCGCATAGCCGCTGCCCCGTCTCCTTCGATAGAGCCAAAGTTACCATGTCCGTCTACCAGAGGCAGTCCTTTTTTGAATTCCTGTGCCATCACCACCAGCGCATCATAAATCGAGCTGTCACCGTGAGGATGATACTTACCCATAGTATCTCCCACGATACGGGCACTTTTTCGATAAGGCCGATCATAGCGGATACCCAATTCATACATATCATACAGAGTTCTTCTCTGTACTGGCTTTAATCCATCCCGGACATCCGGAAGTGCTCTGGATATGATAACACTCATGGCATAGTCGATATAAGACTTCTGCATCACTTCCGAATATTCGGTACGAATGATCTGTTCTCCTGTTCTCTCCATATATTCACACTACCTCTTTCTTTGCAAATTCGTGTAAGTTATCTATCCTTTATCAGATATCCAGTTCTGCATCCTGTGCATGTTCATAGATAAAGGCCCTTCTTGGCGGAACTTCTGACCCCATCAGCATCTCCGTTACGCTGGAAGCCATACGGGCATCCTCGATCTCCACCCGTTTCAGAATTCTGGTCTCTGGATTCAGCGTCGTCTCCCACAGCTGTTCTGCATCCATTTCACCCAGACCCTTGTATCGCTGAAGAGTAAAATTCTTATGTGTCTTTCTATACTTTTCCAGTGCTTTATCATCATAAAGATATTCTTCTTTTCCTCTGGCCGGCATAGCCTTATAAAGAGGTGGCATGGCAATATAGACATGGCCTTCAAAGATCAGCTCCGGCATAAAGCGATAGAATAATGTCAAAAGCAGAGTGCTGATATGAGCACCATCCACATCCGCATCGGCCATGATAATAATCTTGTTATAACGCAGCTTTGTAATATCAAAGTCATTGCCGTAGCCTTCTGAGAATCCACATCCAAAGGCATTGATCATGGTCTTAATTTCAGCATTGGCCAATACTTTATCGATGCTGGCTTTCTCCACGTTCAGAATCTTTCCCCGGATCGGCATGATTGCCTGATAGTTTCGATTTCTTGCCATCTTGGCTGAACCGCCCGCCGAATCTCCCTCTACGATAAAGATCTCACACAGTTCCGGCTTTCTGCTTTCGCAGTTCGCCAGCTTACCATTGGAATCAAAAGAATACTTCTGCTTCGTCAGCATATTCGTCTTGGCTTTTTCCTCGGTCTTACGAATCTTGGCTGCACGTTCTGCACAGCTTAAGACCTGCTTCAGCACTTCCAGATTACGGTCAAAATACAGCACTGCTTCATCACTGACCACTTTCGCCACAGCTTTAGAAGCATCCTGGTTATCCAGCTTTGTCTTCGTCTGTCCTTCAAATCGTGGTGCCGGATGCTTAATGGATACCACCGCTGTCATACCATTTCGAATATCCGCTCCGGTAAAGTTCACATCTTTTTCTTTCAGGATACCAATTTCTCTGGCATAGGTATTCATGATACCGGTAAATGCCGTCTTGAAACCGGTCAGATGGGTACCGCCCTCTGCATTGTAAATATTGTTACAAAAGCCCAGCACATTCTCATGGAACTCATTCACATACTGAATAGCACATTCCACAGTAATCCCGTCACTTTCTCCCTTGAAATACACCGGTTCTTCATTTACCAGTTCTTTGTTCTTATTCAGATCCTTCACAAATCCCAGAATACCATCTGGTTCATGAAATTCTTCATGATCCAGCTCTGCCTGTCTTCTGTCTTCAAAGATAATGGTCAGCGCTGGATTCAGATAAGCCGTCTCATGAAGACGGCTTTTGATCTCATCGGCAGAGAAATACGTCTTTTCAAAAATCTCAGGATCCGGTAAGAAATTAATGCAGGTTCCGGTCTCTTTGGTCTTTCCCAGTGTAGGGAGAAGTCCATTCACCAGATCAATGGTCGGAACTCCACGCTCAAACCGGTCATGGTGCACATATCCTTCCCTGCTGATCTTCACATCCAGATACGTAGACAGCGCATTCACCACTGAAGAACCTACCCCATGCAGACCGCCACTGGTCTTGTAATTACTGTTATCAAATTTTCCTCCCGCATGGAGTGTGGTAAATACCAGACGCTCTGCCGGCATTCCTTTTTCATGCATGCCAACCGGAATACCACGGCCGTTATCGACAACCGTAGCAGAGCCATCCTTTTCCAGATACACCTGGATCCGGTCACATTCTCCTGCCAGATGTTCATCCACCGCATTATCCACGATCTCATACACCAGATGGTTCAGACCTTTTCTGGAAACACTTCCGATGTACATACCAGGTCTCTTCCGGACTGCCTCCAGTCCTTCCAATACGGATATACTTGCTGCATCATAAGTTTTCTTCTTTGCCATACTGCCACTCCATTTCTCAATCCAATCCTACTGTGTCAAAAAAAGCTCCCCTTAATCTCTTAAGGAGAGCTTTTTATTTTGTGAGCAGTTCGTAGGGGAATCGAACCCCTGTTTCCGCCGTGAGAGGGCGGCGTCTTAACCGCTTGACCAACGAACCGTACTTGCATATAATACAATGCTATCTTCTAAATGTCAACACTTTTTTTAATTTTTTTTATTTTGACTGACTTTATTTTTTTATTATACCAGAGGTACTAATCAAATTTCCATGACTAACCCTACACCGGAAAGGCAAAATCACGCTGAATCCGTGGTCATATACCGGATTGGCAATACAATCTCGACCCCGGAAAGGCAAAATCACGCTGAATCCGCGGTCATATACCAGATTTGCAAAGCAATCTTGACCCCGGAAAACAAAAATCTCGCTGAATCCATGGCTGCTTACCGGTTTTTCCAGGCAAATTTCTTCTATGGAAAAAACTTATCAAAAAAGACCCCATATCCAGGTACTAATCAGTACCTGGAATGAGACCTTTAAGATCCATTTTAATTTTACTTCACAATCATTCCAGTCTTTCTGTCACTGAACAGTGCTACTTCGATCAGGAAGATGATTCCAAGGATCAGCTGCTGCAGCTGCGTCGGGATCATCAGCATAACCAGACCACTGGAAAGTACCTTGTAGGTCATAACACCAAGAATGATGTTATAGAACCGTACTTTCGCACCACCGTTTACTGGCATTCCACCAAGTACCAGTGCGATCATAATCTGTGTCTCCAGCTGATTACCTGCTGTAGAAGTTACAGAACCTACTTTTACAGAGTTGATGAATGCTGCCAGTCCGGTAATACATCCTGCTGTCATGTAGATCAGCATCTTGGTGCGCTCTACACGGATACCTGCAAATCTTGCTGCGGTCTCTCCTGCTCCGATTGCTTTCAGTCTGGATCCCAGTCCTGTGTAAGTAAATGCAAGATAAGCCACTACGAAGATGACAATGGTAAAGGTAAGCATGAATGGCAGTGTATTGTATTTGGAAATATCACTGACACCATATACCGGAGAATTGGTGGTTGCGTACGCACACACTCCACGGAACAGGTACATATTACAGATTGTTACAATGAAGCTGGTGATTTTACGTTTTACATTGAAATATCCATTCATCAGGCCAATCAGTCCACCGGCGATTACACCACCGATAATGGCAAGAATAATATTGTAATGTGACAACCAGCATACTACGATAGAGCATACGCCCAGCATGGATCCCTGTGAGAAATCCAGTCCGCCCATGGTCATGACCATGAACACTCCGATAGATGAAATCAGAAGCATATAGGACTGACTCAGCAGCAGAGAAATATTTTTCGGTTTAAACAGCTTTCCATCTGTCAGAATTGCAAACAATATACAGATAATTACAAATCCCGCGATTGGAAGAATTGTTCTTACTATGGGCCGTTCCAGAAAAGGAATCTTTTCTGCCGACTCTTTTTTTACTGTTGATTCCATTCTATGTACCCCCTAAATCATATTATCAATCAGATCCGTATCACGAAGTTCTTCGGATCGCAGGAACTCACCGCTTATTTTACCGTCTTTCATAATCAGAATGCGGTCTGCCATACCAAGCAGTTCCATGATCTCTTCCGAAATCATAATAATAGACTTTCCTTCTTTACGCATACGGTTCATCATCGCATAAATATCAGCTTTTACTTTGACATCAATACCACGGGTCGGGGAATCCAGGATAATCAGATCTGAGTCCTTACCGATCCATCTGGCCAGTACTACTTTCTGTTTGTTTCCACCGGAAAGTGCGGAAACGAACTGGTCTACACCGGTCATCTTAGTACTCATCTGCTTTGCAAACCTGTCCGCAAATTCCTTCATGGTTTTGCCTCTTAAAATGCCGCCCTTTTTCAGATCCTCCAGGGATGGCAGGCAGATGTTTTCACAAATGGTATCATTAATAACCAGAGATTCATTATCTCTGTCCTTTGATGCATAAGCCATACTGTGTTTGATGGCATCCGGAATGGAATTGATCGGTGTTCCGTCTCCCAGAGTGACACTTCCTTCACGGAAATAGGATGCTCCGAAAATGGCTTTACCAACTTCATGCATACCGCATTCGGAAAGTCCACCGATACCAAGAATCTCTCCTTTGTGCAGCTCCAGAGAAAGGTTATCGATCTGTCCCTTTACGCTTACATTCTTTACAGAGATTACCACTTCATCAGAGATCTTCTCACCATAATCGGTACGGTAATAGCTATTGCCGATTTCACGACCTACCATCAGCTGTTTCAGACGGTCTGGTGTTGCTTCTTCTTTGGTAATCGTTCCAATATATACACCGTCTCGCAGTACACTGATCTGGTCAGACTGCTCGATGACCTCTTCCAGGTCATGGGAAATGAAGATCACACAGCTTCCCATATTGCGCATCTTGTGCATGACCTTGAAAAGTTCTTCACGACCTTTCTGTCCAAGAGCTGTGGTAGTCTCGTCAACAACCAGTACCTTCGGATTAAAGTAAGTGGATTTTACAATCTCGATCAGCTTACGATCTTCAAAATTATAGTCATCAATCGTCTTAGCCGCATCGATGTAATTGAATCCATAACTGTCCAGATATTCCTGAGCTTTTTTGTTCATGGCTGCCGTATTCTTGATACCGAACTTCGTGAACTGATCCTCGTTGCCAAGGAAAATATTTTCTGCTACAGTCAGACCAGACAGGGTTCCGATCTCCTGTACGATAATTGCCACACCCTGATGATTACCATCTACCTGGTTTGCTGCGGAAACTTCTTTGCCATCCAGAATGAAGGTACCAGAATCCTTTTTATAAATGCCGGTCAGGCAGGAAGTCAATGTGGACTTTCCAGATCCGTTTTCTCCAATCAGTGCATGAATCTCGCCTTTATGAAAAGTAATGGAGACATGATCCAGAGCATGTGTGATTCCAAAATGTTTATCAATTTTTTCTGCTTTTAATAATATTTCACCCATACTGTCTCCCTCCTACTTCACAACCATGCCTTTAACCGGCCTGGTGGTAAGTGCTACAATCAGAAGCAGTGCTGCACCTGTTACCACATTCTGAATGGTAGTCGGTGCTCCCAGTGCTACGAATCCGTTAAACATCAGCTGAATAATCATCTCTCCAATGACGATAGCAATAACCGGATGACCATATTTCTTAAAAGCCAGTCCGAAGAAAGTTCCCATCAAAGGTGTGAAGTTACGGCTCATGGATGACAAATTCGCTGCTGATGTCATAGATGTACCAAAACTGATGGTCAGAATGGATTGCAGTCCGAAGAACAGACCTGCCAGAGTGAACGCTACAACTTTATACTTTGGTACATTGACGCCCATATTCTTGGCAATAACTTCATTACTTCCGATAGCGTAAGTATAAGTACCAACCTTCGTGTACTTCAGGATAAATGCACAGAGCAGATAGGCCAGCACAGCCAGAATCAGGTTTGCCGGATAATCTCCAAATGCGCGGAAACCGATATCCAGAATTACGTTCTTTCCATTGGTCGCATATACACTTAAAGCCTCATAGATCAGGGAAAGTGCCACCGTAACAATCAGGGAAGAAATATGTAACTTAATATAAACAAGACCATTGATCAGTCCAATCAGCGTACCACAGAGGATCGGTGCAATGATCAGTCCCAGGTATCCAAAACGTACACTTGCATTACATGCAATGATAGAGGAAAGTACGATATTTGCACCTACACTCATATCAAAAGGTCCCATAACACAAATGAAATACAGACCACAGCCGCCTACTGCATAAATCAGTGCTGACTTCATATAAGTAGCCAGCTTGTCCGGTGATCCGAATGTCGCCGGAGCCAGAAGTTTAAATATGGCCCAAAAAGCCACCAGCATTACCAGCAAAAGGATAATACCGAAATACTGGTTTTGTTTCAGTTTCTTCATATCTGTTCTCTTTCTCCTTTCTGGTGATCCGACGCAGGGATCTACGCGGAACTTTTTCTTCTCGCTCAGAGAAGGACACAACACGAGCCACACGGGCCGCTGCCACTATACAGCCGGTCATCCGGTGGCTCGTTTTGGTTTTATACATCTGTGAGGACAGCCTCACCAGTTCTTATTAATTGCTGTGTCTTGAGATTACATCATCAATAGAAAGTGAAGTAGCTGCTTTGTTCAGATCATCAAAGCTGTAGCCAGCCATTTCTACGATTTCTTCATCGGTATAAGGATCAGCATCTACGAAGTACTGTTCATAGTTTGCATAGTCTTCCGGGGAAGATACATACAGGTATGGGAAGAGAATCTCATAACCAAATGTTCCTTCGTCTTTTACATAATTACCTTTGATTGCATTGTATGTGGTAAGGAATGCAAACAGAGGGTCACAGAAATGTCCGCCTGATTCTGCAAACATTCCGCCGCTTTCCAGCTGTTCAGCCAGGTCATCCAGGAAGTCTGTAGACACTACATCAATCTTGCCTGTCAGTCCTTCATTTGCAAATGCACCGATAGAACCTACCAGTGGATCTCCACCACCACCTGCAACAATCAGAGCATCCATATCAGGATTGGAGTTATACAGTGATAATGCAGCTGCTGCACCTTCTTCAGAAGAGGTATTTGCATATACCGGTTCAGTCAGAGTTGCCTGATCATCTGGATTTGCTTCGTTCCATTCGTCAACTGCTTTCTTGTAACCAGTCCATCTCTGCTGGAATGTAGCATCACCAACAGTCCATGCTTCCAGACCGATGTTGCGGTCGCCGTTTTCCAGAAGGAGTTTTCCAGTGTGTAACCATTGGTTACTTCGTCTTCATGAACTGCTCCAAGGTAATATGGAGAATTGCATGCAGTCTGATATACTTCCGGGCTGTTCTCTTCAGAAATAATACGGAAGAACTGTGTCAGATATACGCTGTTAGCATCACAGGTCTGAATAGCGGATGTCATTTCAGAATCAGCTGAGTTACAGATGATGATACCGTCACATCCTGCTGCACATAACTGCTCTACAGAAGCGGTAACCTGCTCAGATACATGTCCCTGGTCTACATACATTACATTTACGCCAAGTGCATCGGCTGCTTTGTCGATAATCTTCTTACACTGGCTTCCCAGAACGTCTGTAGAACTCCAGATGGATACACCGATGGTAATATCATCTTCTGCTGCTACAGGAACTGCTGCAGATCCTGCAAAGGATGCTACCATAGCTGCTGTCATCATAGCTGCTGTGACTTTTTTCATTGATTTTCTCATTTTTCAAAAACCCTCCCTTATTTTTTTAGCCGGACTGTGATTTGTCGTTCCAACTAAGTATGGTCTTATTTAATCACAGTCCAGCTAAAACCTGTTAGGACATATTTGCGTTTCTGATGTTGCACATTTTTGAGCGGTTATTTTTTGCCCCGGTATTCACTGGGACTGATTCCCATCTTTTTGCGGAAAACCCTACTGAAATAATGATAATCATCATATCCCACCAGGAACGAGATAGATTCCAGGGTCCGATCGGTCTCTTTCATCAGTTCCGCTGCCTTTTCCATACGGATTCTGGTCAGAAATGAAATCACAGATTCGCCATACGTGCGGCTGAAAGTTCTGGACAAATGGCTGGCATCCAGATGATACTGCTCTGCCAGCCAGGTCAGAGTAATATTCTCCGGATAATTTTCCTCTATATAATGATGAACCTGTTCCATCAGATCTGGCACAGACTCTGGCTGCTTCTGTTCTTCTTTTTCCACCATGCTCTCCAGCATCATGCCAAGTGTTGCCAGCAGTTCGCCGGCATTCAGACACTTCAGATCATAATCTGCCGTCTCCATGGCTTCTTCCATAAGGCTCATAAGCTGAGGCCGTTCTTTTCGAATATAAGAAAACAGGATATTATTTACCCTTCCCACCAGCTGCTTCACTTCCAGATAGGTCCATCCATTTTCTATACAGCGACTCAATCCCATGGTATCAAAGATCAGCTTCTGTACCACGGAAATTTGCCCTTCCTGAAAGCTGCGCAGCAGCTCTTCCTCCATCCTGGCATGACCACCCCTGGAAATCGCCTGCTGACTGTTCTGAATCGTCTCATGACAAAACTGGATATTGTGTATTCTCTGAAATGGACGCTGTACCAGTGCGGTGATCAGTTCCCGGTAGATTTTTCCAATATTCTGCCACAGATCTGCTTCTTCTTTTTCCTCCTTCTGATACAGTACCACAGATATCGGTCCGTACTCTTCTATCGGGAAAGCCTGTTCTACACGCTGTGCAAATTCTCGCATTCCGGTCTGACTGCTGCTGCCAACCATTACAAACTCACTCATTTTCTGCGTATAGTGAAATATCTGTACTGCTTCTTTTTTTACGCATTCCTTCAGCAGCTTCTGCTTGATATCCCAGGCTGCCTGCAGAATATCATGATCTGATTTTTCTGTAATCCCGGCAATATCATAATATTTCACCAGTGCCACCGTATTTCCAGATACTTTGTCATCAAATTCTTCCGTCTCTTTTTCCCGACCATACAGCTGACCGTTCAGCCATGCTGAAAATGCTCCATCTGCCAGAAAAGAAGCTACTCTTTCATCACGGACATTCTGCATCTCTTCCAGCTTCTTCTGCTGCTTTCTCTGTTCCAGGATGCCTGTCACTTTCTCAATCACCTGTTCCAGATCTTCTTTTCCCACCGGCTTAAGCAGATAGTCAATCCCGCCTGCCAGAAATGTGCCCTTTACTTTTTCAAAATCATCATATCCGCTGACTGCCACCGCTATCACATCTGGATACTCTTTCTGTACCCGGCTTAACAGCTCGAGCCCGTCCATAAACGGCATATTAATATCGGTCAGCAATATATCCGGATGTTCCTGTGCCATTCGCTCCAGCACTTCTTCTCCATCGCAGGCCGGCTCCAGGAATTCCATTTCATAGTCTTCCCAGGACAAAAGATTTCTTAAATTTTCACGGCTCCAATATTCATCATCAGCGGCCAGCACCCTGATTTTGTTTAACTGACTCATGTTTTTCTCCCTCTTGTTCTTGTTTTTTTAATATTGGAACCCGGATAAATACTTTTGTCCCTTCTCCTATCCTGCTGTCAATCAGGATTCCATATGCTTCTCCAAACACTCTTTTCAACCTTGCATTTACATTTAAAATACCAATAGATACCCCCGTCTCCACCCGCTTCGGATCATTCTTTTCCAGCAGCTGGTTCATCTCTTCTGCATCCATTCCTGTCCCATTATCTTCTATGCAGATCACAAGCAGGCCATCTTCATGTGCTGTGGAAATCTTCAGTTTTTTATCCTTCCGTCTGACATTTCGAAGGCCATGGGTAATGGCATTTTCCACAATCGGCTGCAGGCAGATTCTTGGCAGCTGATCCTGCAGTGTCTCTTCTGCAATCTGATATTCATGCACCACATCCGAACCGCTTCGCACATCCATTACATACAGATAGTTCCGTACATGTTCCATCTCTTTCTGTACCGTAGAAAACTCATCTGTCATGTTCAGACTATAACGAAACACTGCAGACAGGGAATGACACAATCCACTGACCAGCGGACAATTCTGTGCTGTGGCAATGCCACTCATAGTGTTTAATGTATTATACAGGAAATGTGGATTAATCTGCGCCTGAAGCATCTTATACTCTGTCCGTTCCACCAGAAGCCGATACTTATATTCCTCCTGTGCCATTGCCTGTACCCGGTCCAGCATATCATTAAATTCTGTTCCCAGTACCTTCAGTTCTTCAGACCATCCCACTGGCTGCACGCGCAGCTGCGTTTCTCCATTCTTAATCCGCTCAATCGTCTCCAGCATCTGTTCTGTCGGCCTGGTCAGCCAGCGTGACAGCAGCATCACGAACACTACAACTAATCCCAGCATCATCGCCATAATCACCAGCAGAGAACGTGTCAGTGACTTCTGTGCTGCGGTCAGCAAAGACTGGGAAACCAGGGCACAGGCCTCCAGATTATTTTCTGCCTGCCCTACATGAATCAGATAATAATCCCCATATTCCTGCTCCAGTGTACTGCTGTCATAATAGTTCTGAATCACACGAGATAACTGTTTCTGAATCCGTTTCTGATCATCATTGGCTTCCCCTGTCACCACAATTGTCCGGTCATTCACCGGCTGCATCCACAGATAAACATGGGACAGATCCACATATTTATTCATAATCGATGCAAAGGCCATACTGTCAATCTCGCAGACCAGATAGCCGATCTTCTGTCGTTCTTCATCATAATTATGAAGCTTCAATACAAACCGGATAATGTTTTTTTCTTCCAGCGGATTATAATACCCGGAGATCATCAGATCCGTCCGGTCTCCATTCACATATTCCAGTACTCTTCCGGTATTGGCATCGTATTCACTCTTATAGATATCCCTGGGGAACATCTGGCAATTATAACGATACGCACTTACCAGCTGGTTCTTCGCATCATACAGGTACATGGCCATCAGTCTGTCTTCCGAAGAAAAACGTTTTCTGCCCAGGTACCAGTTCCGCCACCAGTAACCATCGGCCGGAACCTTCTCCTGTCCTCCCTGCGCCACTTCTCTTAGTTCGCTGATCAGATCATATTCGCTGTAGACCGTCAGCATCTCCGTTCGCATATTATGAATAAAAGTGGTCAGCTCCGCCTGCATCTTCGTCAGTGTATTTTCATTATCCGCAATGCTCTCTGTACGGATCTGTCTCTTCAATGACTGTTGAAACAGAAACGTCTGCATAAGAAGAGCTGCCATGACACAACCAACACAAAATACCATGATTGCTTTTCGCATGGTCCAGCCGCTTTTTTTCACTTCTCTTCCCCCCTGATCCCCAACTGTTTCTTTTGTTTCTATGGTACCGTTTGAACCTTACTTTGTCAATTTTTTAATTACTTGTATTTACCTTCCATTTCGTTTATAATCCAATCAGCATCTTTTATTTGACATCTATGAATCTGGAGGCATTTATGACACATACATCCATTGATCTGCATGTCCATTCCACTGCTTCCGATGGCACTTTTACACCAACTCAGCTGGTACACTATGCCATTTCCAGGGGGCTGGCTGCTTTTGCCCTGACGGATCACGACAGCGTGGCCGGTCTGAACGAAGCAATGTCTGCTGCAGCAGGCACCTCTCTGGAAGTCATCCGTGGAATTGAGTTTTCTACCGTTTATCAGGGAAGTGATGTCCATATTGTAGGGCTGGATATCGATCCAGCTCATCCAGATTTTTCGAACCGGCTGCATCAGTTTCTCCATTCCCGGGAGACACGCAATCTCCGTATGATAGAGAAGATGCAGAAAGATGGCATGATCATTTCTCTGGAACTGCTGCAAAAGCGCTTTGGAGATACTGTTCTGACCCGTGCACATATTGCCCGGTTCCTTATGGAAGCCGGCTATGTATCCCAGATGTCAGAAGCTTTTGACCGCTTCTTAAGTCCTGGATGCCCTTATTATATTAAACGGGAAAAAGTGACACCTGAGGATGCCGTACAGCTGATCTGCTCCACTGGAGGGATCCCGATTCTTGCACACCCGATTCTGTACCATTTCACCGATGAAAAGCTTCGTCAGCTGATCGTTTCTCTGAAAAAAATGGGTCTGATGGGAATCGAAGCTATCTATTCTACCTATTCTGTCCGTGAAGAAGCCTATATTCGTAATCTGGCTGCTGAATTGGATCTTTGTATTTCCGGCGGTTCTGATTTTCACGGGGATAATAAGCCGGGGCTGGATCTTGGCTGTGGGTACGGACATCTGGACATCCCTTATTCCATTTTAGATACATTACGCGAAAGAAGGAAATACTATGAAGACTGAAACAAAAATTCTGTTTACAGATCTGGACGGCACACTGCTGAATGATCAGAAGCAGATCTCAGAAGGCAATCTGACCGCAATCCGTCAGGCTCTGGATCTTGGACATAAAGTGGTGATCTCCACAGGCCGGGCTCTGGCCAGTGCAAAGAAGCAGGCTGAGACACTTGGTCTCACTATGCCTGGCTGCTACATCATTGCATTTAACGGTGCCTGTATCTATGACAGTTATGAGAAAAAAGTCATTTTCTCTCAGACTATCCCAATGGAGTATGTCTGCCACCTTTTTGAAGCAGCTCACAGCCATGGCATTCATATTCAGACCTATGATGACACACAGGTAGTAGCAGAGGCTGAAAATGAAGATCTGTATGAGTACTGCCGCAATACCGGTATGACTTATAGGGTTGTTCCATCCATTCGCGAGGCACTTACTACGGAGCCTTACAAGGTTCTGGCAGTCGATTATCAGCACCATGAACCACTGATTCAGTTTCAGAAAGATATCAGCGAATGGGCACAGGGAAAAATCGATGATTACTTTTCCTGCGACTCCCTGCTGGAGATCATTGCACCAGGCATTTCCAAGGGCAACGCTATCCTGCGGTTATGCGAGCAGCTTCAGATTCCACTGGAGCATACCATTTCTGCCGGAGATGCAGACAATGATATTTCCATGCTGCAGACCACTCCGGTCAGTGTCGTGATGAAAAATGCTGCTTCTCATATGCATGCATATGCTACTTATATTACCGAGCATGACAACAATCATGATGGAGTGGCAGAGGCTATATATAAGTTTATGATATAAGAAAGCGAGGACACAATTATGAAAAAAACAAAAATCATCTGTACTCTTGGTCCATCTACTGACAAACCAGGCATCCTGGAAGCATTGATTGATTCTGGTATGGATGTTGCAAGATTTAACTTTTCTCACGGAGATCACGAGGAACAGAAAAAACGGTTTCTGGAACTGAAGCATGCCAGAAATAAGGCAAAAAAACCGATTGCCGCTCTTCTGGACACCAAAGGTCCTGAAATCCGTCTGAAAGATTTTAAAGAAGGAAAAGTCATTCTGGAAAAAGGCCAGACCTTCTCTCTTACTACCCGTGATATTGAAGGTGACGCTTCAGCTGTTGCCATCACCTATACCAACCTGCTTCATGATGTAAAACCAGGTGATAATATTCTGATTGATGATGGACTGATTGGTCTGACGGTAAAAGAAATCACAGATACAGATATTGTATGTACCGTAGAAAATCCTGGCCCTGTATCCAACCATAAAGGTGTGAATGTTCCAAACGTATCTCTGACCATGCCGTTTATCAGTCCAAAAGATCATGATGATATCCTTTTCGGTATTAAAATGGGCTATGACTTTATTGCCGCTTCTTTCACAAGAACTGCCAGTGATATTCTGGAAATCCGCAAGATTCTGGAAGCGGAAAATTGCGATACAATCCGCATCATTGCAAAGATTGAGAACAAAGAAGGGGTAGATAATATCGATGAAATTCTGAAAGTTGCTGATGGTATCATGGTAGCCCGCGGCGATATGGGTGTGGAGATCCCTTTGGAAGATCTTCCTGTTATCCAGAAAAGTCTGATTAAAAAGGCCATGTTCGCAGGCAAAATTGTCATCACAGCGACGCAGATGCTGGATTCCATGATAAACAATCCACGTCCTACCAGAGCTGAGACTACTGATGTAGCCAATGCAATCTTCGATGGAACCAGTGCCATTATGCTTTCCGGAGAAACTGCTGCCGGCAAATATCCGGTAGAAACCCTGCAGACTATGGTACGTATTGCCGAAAGAACTGAACGTTCCATCAATTATGTCAATCGATTTAATCACCGGTCTACTGCATCCAATCATGACAATGTAACAGAAGCCATTTCCTATGCCACCTGTTCCACTGCTCATGACTTAAATGCAGCCGCCATTGTAACCGTTACCAAATCAGGAAGTACCGCTCAGATGATCGCCAAATTCCGTCCGGACAGCCCGATCATCGGATGTGCCACACATCCACATGTATGTCGCCAGCTGAGCCTTTGCTGGGGTGTCATTCCAATTCAGACAAAAGAAGAACAGGATACCTTCGAACTGTTCGAACACTCCATTGATGAAGCTGTTCGTGCCGGTCTGTTAAAAGAAAGTGATGTGGCAGTTATTACCGCAGGTGTTCCTCTTGGTCGTCCTGGAACCACCAACCTGATTAACGTACATGTGGTTGGGGAAGAATACTAAAATTCAATGCCATAAAATAATCCCGGGTGTTTGACGCACCCGGGATTTTCTATTACATACTCATTTAATTCCAGCTTTCCGGCACAATTCCTATGATATCATCCATCTCCAGCATCTTCAGCATATCTGCTTTTGTCGCTATGCAGACAAATCCACAAGAGCTGATACCATTCTCCTCAATATAATCCGCTATACTCCTGTCAAATACGCTACTTGTATATTCCTCCATCATATTGACGAATTTGTGCTGGTCTCCCATATACCGCAGCATGCTGACCAGATGCTGGGTCATCACCGATTCATCCTGCAGCTTCTGCTCTGCCTTCTTATAATCTGCATCATCGTATCCTTCTTTTTCATATAGGGTCAATTCCGGATATTTTTCATTCCAGGCTATCGGTACCAATGCCTGTGGCGCATCACAGGCATATCCAACCACTTCTCCCCCATCCTCACTGCCATACACAGCAACCCAGACCAGTGATGGCCAGACATCCTGTTCTTTCAGGGAATCCATGATCTCATTTACTTCTGTAAATGTCTTTGGCCGGTCAAAGGACACATAAGCCTGATACATGGTATGATCATCTTCCAGTTCATCAATGGCCGCCTTTCCGTCCTCCAATGTTCCGTAAAACCAGCGATTGTAAATCGTCAATTCTCCATCTTCTTCGGTCACATTTTCTTTCATCTGAGATACGAAATCCCGATCCCGGTCCAGTCCATATCCCACAAAATAATTGACCGGAACTCCCTGAAGATAATCTGGATTATACAGTTCCAGTTTGCCCTTTCGAATCTGTCCGGCTGTGGTAGTTCCCCGCTTCGTTCCAAAACTGATGACTGGAGATATTAGAATCTGATAGTTTCCATATCCATTGGAAAATGCCTGTACATTATCACAGACTTTGCACGGAAGGCTCAGTTCTGCATATACATGAAAATCCACCCCGATCTGAGAATAGGAGGTCTGATAAGTAATATCTCCAGACTTCGTCTCCAATATCTCTGTTTTCGCCGGATTATAGTAAAGCGAAGACATCAGTGGTGACATGCCAAACTGTATAAAAAGAACTACTGCCAGCACGACTCCACCTACCGCCATTCCCATTCTCCGAAAGCTTCTGTGAATGGACTTCTTCACATAGGCCTCAAATTCTTTTGCTGAGGCGGTGTTCTGCTCCATTTTCTCTTTTGCACCTGTCTGTTCATCGCCACCTTTTGCGAAAAAATCCTCATCCAGATCATCCATCAGCCGATCTGTCAGGTAATCACTGATGGCTTCTGTCTTTTCAATCTCTGCTTCTACTTCTTTTGTTTCTTCTTCCGTCAGCTGATGCTTCTTATATCGTTCTATCTTTTCTCTATAGCTCATATCCATCGCCCTCCATCTCATTTCGCAGCTGCTTTTTCGCCCGATATGCCAGCACCCGTACATTTTCCGGTGTCAATGACAGAACTGCTGCAATCTCTTTGATACTCATTTCTGAAAAATAAAACAATTCCAGTATCTCCCTCTGTCTGTCCGGCAGCTTCATCATAGCCTGATATAACGCCCTTTTCTGCTCATTCTGTATGATGTTTCCAAGAATGGTCTCGTCAGACACTGCCAGTTGCTCATCCAGTTCTGTCTCCCGGTTTCGTTTTCGTAATTCATTCAAACAAGTATTTCTGGCTACTTTGTAAAGCCAGGCCCGTATGTTGGTATGAGAATCTGAAAGAGAGAGAAGCGCTTTTAAGAATACATCCTGCATCAGATCTTCTGCCAGCTCCCTGCTCTTACACAGAGAATACAGATACAGATAGATCTCCGATGCATAGCGTCCGTAAAACTGACGCAGCATTTCACTGTCCATAAGCACTCCTCCCTCCTCTTTTGTTCTTCTATAGATATAACACATCAAGATGGAGTTTGTTACAATATTTTTCTTTTTATCGTTCTGTTTTGTTTTTCTGTGCCGAAATACAAATATAAATGATATATACCACTCCAACGAACAGCATCAAATTCTGAGGCATCCATTCCTCTCTGAATTATTCTTCTGAATCTATCTGAATGCGAAACAGTTCTCCCACTTCTTTCCAGCCATAATTTTCTTCTGCGGGTGGAATAAACCTCTCTCCCCACTCATATTCATCATCTTCCAGGCTGTCAACCTGTTCATACTCTATCTTCCGTTCATAGAGCTGCAGTTCCAGATAACTGCAATCTTTATCTGGCAGGGACATCTGAATTTTATCATCCGGTATGGACTCTCCTGATTCATAATCTCCTACAAAATCAGAACGAAATTCCAGATCATCAGAATCCCATCTTGTCTGTAATTCCATAGATACCGGGTTTCCAAAATTATCCTTTCCCTTTAATTTATACTCATAATCCATCCAAAACTCCAGATCTCGATCCTCATCTGCCAGCGGGACATTGATTACAGTATAGAGATCATTCATAGTCAGTTCCTGCAATCTCATTTTTCCAGAAGGAAACCTCGGCATAGGAATCTCTATATTCAGTTCCTGTGTCCTCGTTTTTGCTTCCAGAGCTTTTGCATCTACGATAAAATCAAACGCAACTTCTGCTATACTGCCTGTATCATCCAGTCCTACTCCTGTCCCAGGATCTTTTCCGGCTTCTACTACTAAATGGACTTTAGCTGTTCCATCTGTCAATATATCTTCTGAATATCTTTCCACATAGATGAACTTACCACTTTTACCCGTACTGTAAGTTTCCTCAATCGGATGAAAAACTTTCCCATCAAAAGTTGTCTTTTCACTGTTGATCCATGATGCCAGTGTCCCATCCGGCATCACAATATCCGCTTCCACCATCAGTATACGCTCATCTGCAATGGCTTCTTTTAAGGTTACGGTAATCCCATTTTTCGTCTGGCTCTGTTCCTGAATATCTGACGTATAGCTCAGTAAATCTTTCTGGAATCCCATAATTCTTCCAATCTCGCTGGTGATCTTTTCCACCGTTGCCTGTACAATCGGACTTCTGAATGCAGCCATTCCCAGAATAAATACAAGCAGCACACAGGCTATCTTTCGACTATAAAACTGCAACACTGGATATTTCCTCGGATGCCATTCTTTTCCAGCCTCCTCAATCATCTGATCACTGATATTTCCAAACTCTTCTGAAAAATTGAATTCTTTCTTCATCGGAACCCCTCCTTCTGTAAGATACGCTGCAGTTTCTTCCTGTTTCTGCACAAATTTGTTTTGATGCATCCTTCGGAAACTTTGTGTCTCTTTGCAATCTCTCTGATTGGATCCAGATACCAGTACCGCCGAATAAAAATATCTCGATCTGTCTCAGACAATTTCTTTAAAAACTGTTCGATGACCTGCATCAGTTCTTTTCTGGCTATCTCTTCCTCCACGGAATAAACGCCATTTAATTCTTCCATCTCGTCGCACAGATCCGCTATGTGCGTATCCGGCCGTCTCACTGCCCGTTTCTTTCGAAACAGATCGATTGCCTGTCTTCTGGTAATTCTCCCTACAAATGCAGACAATACCGAAGGTCTGTGAGGCGGTATTGTCTTCCACGCTGCATACCAGGTACTGCTTAAGCATTCCTCTGAATCCTCATGATTCTCCAGAAGATTCCATGCGATCTTATAACAGTATCCAGAATACTTATTGCTTAGTTCCGTCACCGCCCGTTCTTCCCTTTTCCAAAATAAATCAATGATTTGCGTATCTTCCACCTTTTCCTCCTGCTTGTCCGATTACAAGTATGATTTCTTGTAATCTGATTTTATCATCTCCTACTCTATAAGTCGTATCTTTTTTCAAAAGGTTACCAGAAAAATAAAAAAAGTTCAGTTTCCTGAATTTCAGGATTCTGAACCTTTTCTTTCTCGTTTCTATCTGACAGCTGCCATTCTGTATTTACTCTATCATCTCTTCAATCTCATTCAGTTCCTGCATAATTCCTTTCTGTCGTTCGCTGAACAGCAGGCTCTTGTTATACTGATAGTAGCGGTCGCAGCCGTTCTGATCCACATACCAGACTGCATAGTAGTCGGTATTTAATTCTGTCAGGAAAATAACCATTTCCTGGCTGTCTCCAAAGGTTTTTTCCATGAAGTCGAAAGCGTAATTCAACATCTGATCAGTGGCTTCGATCATCTGTTCTCTTTGCTGTGTCTCCGCCGTGAATTTTTCCTTGATGCATGCAAAGGCTTCCTCCCCGTCCAGGTGTGCTGTCTTTCCTTCATCCCGATATGATTCCAGTCTCTGCTGAATCTGCATTCTCCTGTGCAGGCTGTCTTTATCCAGCTGTTCTGCCTTTTTCAGCTGCTCCGTTTCTGCCTCATACTGCTGACACAGGTCTTCCAAAATACCGGATACCTGCTCCGTCTCCATCCGACTCTTTACCTGCTTCATTTTCTCATATAATTCTGTCACCAGCGCATCCACCTCAGAGGACTTACGGAAATATTCATGGAGTCTTGCGATCAACAGGCCAATGACACTGAGTTTTTCATCAAAGGCCGCTCTTCGGATCTTATCGCATGCTTCTTCGGTGATATGGCCCCGCAGGATCTCTTCTACCTTATAATCCTTCTGGTACTTGTAATACAGCTCCAGATAATTGGCAAAATCTTTTGCAATCTTCCAGTGCTGAATATACTGATACACTACCTCTCGATCCATCGGAAGTCCCAGATCTTCATAGACGCCGATCATCTGGGACAAATCCTCCCATCCACGGGCAGTAGCAAACATCTTACCATCTACCGTCGTCTCCACCCGATAGAAGTTCTCTTTCTTCAATTCCAGATAAGAGATCACTGCCTGATGAACCCCTGCCTGATATGCATATTCTTTCCAGACAGAAAAATCGGCTTCCACATCGATCTTCTTGATACGGTCCAGCGTCACCACATCGAATTCCCGCACCGAGCGGTTGTATTCTGGTGGATTTCCTGCTGCCACGATTACCCAGCCTTCCGGCACCTTCTGATTACCAAAGGTCTTACACTGCAGGAACTGCAGCATAGTCGGAGCCAGCGTCTCGGATACACAGTTGATCTCATCAATAAAAAGTATCCCTTCTTTTAAGCCGGTCTGCTCAATCTTCTCATAAACCGATGCGATAATCTCACTCATGGTATATTCCGTTACGGAATAGGTCTTACCACCAAATTCCTTTTCCCGGATAAACGGCAGGCCTACCGCACTCTGTCTGGTATGATGCGTGATGGTATAAGACACCAGTGCCACCTTGCATTCCCTTGCCACCTGCTCCATGATCTGAGTTTTCCCGATTCCTGGAGGTCCGATCAGCAGCAGCGGTCTCTGACGGATCGCCGGTATACGGTACTCTCCATATTCATTTTTGCTCAAATATGCATGGATCGAATGTTCGATCTCTTCTTTTGCTCTCTTGATATTCATAATCCGACTCCTCTATGACTTCTGTTTTATGGCAGCTTTTTCCAGTACATCTCGATCTAACACAATCTTCATCGCCCACGGCGGTACATCTGTCTCTGACTGTTCTTCATCCATGAAGATAAAAGCTGTCTGAAATGGTGGCATCCGCCTCGGATACGTACCGAATCCATCCGTAAAATACAATAATCCCTTCAGATTGGAAAACTCTTTTTTTCTGCACAGTTCTTCCACGTAAGTAAACGCTGGTCGAAAATCCGTACCGCCACCGCCTGCTACTTCAAAATGCTCCATATAGTCTTTTAATTCTTCCTCAGAAGTAATCTTCACATCCGCCTGTACTTTTTCATCACACTGAATGATATGAATATTAATCTTTCGAAAGAAGCTTTCCTGCTCTTTTAAAATACTATACGTTTCTTCCAGAAATGCCTTTACCAGATCCCCGTAACAGGACATGGAGGTATCTATAACAATGGCAAATTCTTCCACTTTCATCACTTCTCTGGATTCCTGTGGCTCGATCAGCGGCATATTGCCATACATGGACAATCCATAACTGTAAAAAATATAATCAAAGTTATCCGGATCGATCTGCATCTCTTCCCGAAGCACCGCAAACTTACGCAAAAATGTCCGGTAATCGATGGTCTCCCGGTTCGCCACTTTCAGCTGATCCCGCAGATTTCCTTCCGCATCCACTGCTTCTTTGGAAAAGGAGTTCAGATCCATCTCCATCTTCTCTCGAACATCCTTCCATTTGTCACGCTGCTGTTCGGTCTTTGGCTGTTGATTCTGATAATTCACCCAATAACGATGATCATCTACTGTAAATTCCCGTACCAGCTGCTGCAGCTTTTTTTCACCTGGCAGTTCTGTAGTCAATACATGATAGATTCCTTCCGCTGTCAGCACCTTCAGTTTTTTTCGCAGTTCTTTATAGGTACTCTCTCTCAGCCAGGAAATGGGCACCGTCACACAACGTATCTGCATACCGTCAATGATGGATTCCATGGCAATATCACATGCCAGATTCCAATATACCGCATCCTCTTTGGACGGTGTAAAGACATGACAGAACAGACAGTGTAACACCATATGCAGATAAGCGCGGTTCACCCGCTTTCTGTCATCTTTGTAATAGCTTCCAAGATATCTTGCATTATAATAAATCACATTTCCGTCTGTAGCCACGGTATCTACCGTACTGTCCATGGCATAGTCCAGAGAGGACAGCGCCACATCCAGGAATCGCATATGCAGATATAATTCATTTCGCGCGGTAAACAGAATATGTCTTCCCACAGATTCCATTCTCCGTGCAAATTCTTTTTCCTTTTCAAATATATCTTCCATTTTTCTCCTCTTACAGATCAAATGTCTTCTTTTTCTTTCCAAAATGCCGATGCTTGTAATCCATCAGAAAACTCTGGATTTCCAGTCGTCCCTTCTGATTGGCTTCTTCTATCAGATCAGACAGTTCCTCTTCCCGCCAGTCAATAAATCCGGTCAGGAATTCCAGAATCTCATTCTGTTCGAATTCGATACACCATCCGGCAGCCGACATACGGTGCTCCATAAGGTAAGACTGATAGACTCCTTCTGCATCTCTGGAAAGTTGTTCTTTCTCCATCAATCGGGTCACCGCCAGTTCAATACAAAAGTCCTCGCTTTCCAGATTCTGTGCTTCTTGAAAAAGCCGGTCATATTCTCCAAACTGAAATACTCCATCCTGAAAACACTGACGATAACTGTATCCAGAACCATGAAACTGAGTCTCCAGCATACGTGCCGGTGTATTTTCCACTGCCTCCTCATAATATTCCGGAAACAACAACGTGCATATTCGATCCTTATAAACCATACTGGCCTTCAGCTCATGATGCACTTCACTGAGCACATCCTTCATGCAATATCCCTCCGCCTGATCCATCCGAAAAGTAAGCTTTTTCAGATGATGGCATCCGGTAAATGCGCCTCCTGCAATATCTCGGGTACGGTGAGTGATGGTCAGTGCCTCCAGATAATAACATCCATAAAATGCATAGCCGCCAATCTCCCGTATGGAATCCGGAAGAATCATCTCTTTCACCTGATTGCCACAGATCGCTGCTTTCTGATCTGGTTCCCGCCTGGCCTGGGAAAAGATATACGGAGCCAGTGCCGTCACCGGCAGTCCTTCGATCTGTGCCGGAACTGCCACACGTTCTTCACTGCCGTATATACGCTTCAGCAGTATTTCCCCATCTTTTACTTCATATTCAAATTCCATATTTCCCCCTGTGCTCCGTCCAGGCGCATGGAAATTCATGCGCACAACGATAAAAAGCGGGGAAACTGCTCCCCGCCCTGCCTCTTTTATCTTATTCTTCTTCATTCAGTCCATTCAGATAATCATCAATGGCGCCTGTGGATACCTCATAGCTTTTTGCTACTGGTACATGTACCTTACCATACACGGAAAAACCGATCCAGCAGACTACCAGTGCACATACTACATATCCGCCAATCTTCCATGCAAGACGTTCTCTCTTTTCCTTGCGCATGATCTTCTGTCTGTTTGCTTTTTCCTGTTTGTATTTATCTACTTTTGCCTGACTCATATTACTACTCCTATCATCGACACCTGCATATCACAGGCCTGACTGGGAAATGTGATTTCCTTTTGTCATTGTAGCACAGATCCGGCAGAATTTCATCCCTTTTTTGTCTACATCCTCAGCTTTTTATGAAATTCCCGGAAAGTATCTTTTTTCTGAAAAATCATAAGACCTGTCAGTACCAGAAAACTGATACCACTGCAAATCACCGATGGATACACAAATCGGATCAGATTCAGCCATACCATCACAATCGGAATACATCCTGCCATCGCTGCCTGAATCAGATAAAACAGATATTCCTCCCGCTCCAGGTGCTGTACCTTTGCGATTACTGCCATAGACCAAAGCACGCCCAGTGCTCCAATTGGCAGTACAAAGTCCAGAGACCATCCCATCCAGCCGGTATAACGATCCCACAATATGGCCAATATGGTTATCAAAAGCAGCTGCCACATTTCATTTTTCAGAATATTCCGCCGCTTACTGTAGGCAACGGCCACTAAAAGCCAGGTGCAGGCGATCCCTGCCGCTGCGAACCCAAACCAGTTTAATGCTCCAGTGAACAGGTAGTCCGATACTGCACAGACGACTGCTGCTACAATGCACAGAAAACTAAAGATCCGGAAAATCTGCCTTCCCTCTTTCTCCTGCTGCTCATTCCTTCCAGGGAAATCCTGTTTTTCTTCCTGAAATCCAACGGATTCTTCTTTTAAAATCCTCTGAAAATTCCGTTGTATATTATCATTTGGCAGCTTGGAGGTAAAGCCCAGCAGCATCTGATCCTGATAAGAACAGGAACAGAGCTGTAAAATATCGGTACTGGCAAAAATGCCAAAATGTTCGATATACGCTTCATATCCAGGTGGAAAACGTAAAATCCCGATATTGGAATATACTGCAGTAATGCTACGACTGCCGAGGGAAGCCCCTAGCATCAGGAAATATTTTTTGATTTCCAGTGGTACTGCACGTACAAACGGATTTTTTTCCAATCTGACATACCCATTCATATGACGTGCCACATTTTCCCTGATCAGTTCTTTTCCAAATTGTTCTTTTACATGATTCACCACGTCCCTTAGCGTGGTATTTGCCTCAAAGGTATAGCCCACCTCAATCCAGCCAAAGAAATTCGCCATGGACTGAGACGGGAAATAATTACGCAGGTTCACCGGCACCATCAGCGTCACAGGCTTTTTCTGTCGGCTTCTCGGGATCTCTTCTCCAATTGCACACAGCATCACAGCCGCCAGAAATACCGTGATGGACACACCATAGGATTTTGCCTTTGCATGGATCTCTTTCACCGGAATATTCAGTTCCGTAATCTGCATCTCTTCGTGAGGAAGTTTTTCTCCTTTTAATCTGACAGCTGTCGGCTTCTTCTCGTTTTTTCCTTCTGGTAATGAATAATACTGGGAAAAACTGTCTTCCTCCTGATCCCATGGCGTACTCTCTTCTCCCGACTCCATTCTGGAAAGATGTGCTTCCGGGTGCTTTCGGATCAGATAATTCTGCACCAGTTCCTGCAAAAAGTGCATCGCACCGGTTCCGTCTGTCAATGCATGATAAACTTCAAAATTAATCCGGTTCTTATAATAGGTTACTTCAAAAAGCAGTGTTTTTTTATCCGGTATATAGAGTCTGCTGCATGGCGGTTTTTTTTCTTCTGTTACCACAGCTTTTATCTCTCTTCGCTCCAGATAAAACCAGAACAGCCCCTTTCGCAGCACTGCCTGAAACAATGGATATTTCTTCATAGTCTCATCCAGTGCTTTTTGCAGGATCTCAGGATCTACCGGTTCTTTACATTCACAGTAAAACCGAAACACTCTGGTATCGTGCTTTCCGGTCACCAGTGGAAACGCAAGCGCTGCATTATCCAGCTTTCTCCATTTTGAATATCCTGTCTCCATTATTCTTCGCTTCCCTTCAGAAATGCATTGATATACGTAAAGCTCTCCTGCACATGCAGAAAACGAATTCCCAGAGCAAAAAAGCCATGAAAGGCATTCTCGATCCGGTGCAGTTCTACGTCATTTCCTGCTGCCTGCAGTTTTTTCGCATAGTCCTCTCCCTCATCCCGCAGGGGATCCAGCTGTGCTGTCAAAATCAATGTCTTCGGGAGATGTGAAAAATCCTCGGCCAGGAGCGGTGCAAAATATGGATTCTGCCGGTCCTGCGGACAACTCTCATACAACTTCAGATAATCTTCCATCTTTACTGCTGTCAGGATATACTCTGTACCGTTCTCCTGTACAGAAGGATATGGGGATTGCTCTGTATAGCAGTTATACAGCGCCGGATAGATCAATATCTGACGCTTTGGAGTAAAGTCTCCGGTATCTCTTGCCTTCAGACATACCGCTGCTGTCAGATTGCCTCCTGCGGAGTCCCCCATAATCGTAATCTGATCCGGGTGAATCTTCAAAATACTGTGATTCGTGTACAATGCCTTTGCCGCTGCGTAGCAGTCATCCAACGCTGTCGGAAAGCGGTATTCCGGTGCCAGCCGGTATTCCACCGATGCTACAATACAGCCGGTGGCCTGCGCCATTCTGGCACAAACTCTGTTATATGTGGCAATACTCTCTGTTACCCATCCTCCGCCATGGAAAAACAGCAGTACAGAAAAGTGACTGCGTTGATCCGGCTCCAGATGCATGGCTTCCTCAGTAGGAAAATACAGACGCACCGGAACCTCATACTCCCCATTATAGATCTTTGTATCCAGTTTCTTTAAAAAGATAGCCAGGGCATCTAATTTTTTCAGATCTGCCAGCCGGCGTGAAGACTCTACTTCAATATTTCCACTGGACAATGCCTGTAAAACGGAATGCATCGTTTTTGAAATCAAATCTTTTTCCTCATCTTTTTCTTTTATCGTCAAAACGGGCATGATGTTCTCCTGCATCATACCCGTCTGCTTTCTATTCTTCTGCTTCAGACGCTGCCTCTACGATCAGCTTCACGCAAAGATCATATCCAAGCTTTCCGCTGTCCAGTGTCATATCATAATTGTGGCTGTCGCCCCATTTCTGGCCGCCGCTGTAATGATTGTAATAGTTATGTCTGGCATGATCTCTCTTGGTCAGCATCTTCTGTATCTCTGTAGCGTTCTTTGTTCCGGTCAGTTCGGTCACCCGTACGCCTCTGTGCAGTTCATCTGCATGGATGAATACATCCAGTGTATCAATCTCTGCTTCTTTTAAGATCACATCTGCACAACGTCCCAGGATCACACAAGGTCCCTTCTGCGCCATTTTGATGATGATTGCTTTCTGAATCTCATGAATAGCATCCTGAGAATCATTGAAGTAAGAACTGGAGATCGAACTGATCTTTTTCCAGATATCATCGCTGGTAGAGCGGTCTTCCTCTTCCTTTTCAATCAATTTCTTTTCAAATCCACTTTCTTCTACCGTCGCACGGACAATGTCACGGTCATAAAACGGAATTCCCAGTGCCTCTGCTACCTTTGTTCCGATGGAATGTCCTCCTGCACCGTATTCACGGCTGATTGTGATTACTTTATTCATAGTAACTACCTCCCTTTCTTAATCCAGCAGCGCATTGACCATCTCTTTGTCAAACACCACCTGTGGTACATGATCTACCTCGATCTGATACAATGCATTGGCGGCAATATGCTCTGCTGCCTGCTCCAGATCACGAATACCGGAAGTATTTCGATAACGGTCGATGACCGCATCCAGTGCCTCCTCGGTTACCACACATTCTTCCTCTCTGAGGCTCATGCGCTTCAGTACTTTTGGAAGTGCAAATCTGGAGAATATCACTTTTTTCTCTTCTGTCGTATAATCCGGAATCTCAATCACTGCAAATCGGGACATCAGCGGCGCACTGATCTGATCTTTTTCATTGGCCGTTGCAATCGGATATACACCGACTGTCGGGATCATACATTCCATATAATTATCCGTAAAGCCCAGATTATCTAAAAGTGTCAGAAGCACATCTGCCGGGTTGCCATTTCCTTTACCGGAATTTGCCTTATCCAGCTCATTGATGATAAATACCAGATTCGATGTTCCAGCCATGGAAAATGCATCCATGATGATACCCGGCTTGGCATTGGCATAAATTCTGGAGCTTCCGGTAAGCTGTTCCGGGTCATTAATGGAACTCATATCCAGTGTGGTCCACGGAAGTTTCAGGATTCTGGCAACCGCATAGGCAATCTGAGACTTTCCGGTACCGGCCGGTCCGATCAGCAGCAATCCGTATGCCGGAAGGGTATGGGTACGGTTGATCTGTATAATGGTTTCTATGATACGCTGCTTTACCCGCTCCATTCCATAGAGCTCTTCATCCAGAATTCTTCTGGCTTCTTTCGGATCAATGGCTTCAAAATAATTATTCTTCCACTGAATATTCATCATAATTGACAGTGCTCTCTGTGCATGGCGCCGTTCTTCCTGAGACACTTCATGGGATCTGGCCACCGCCAGATTCCTTCTTGCCCACAGACGGATATTATCCGGCATGGTTCTGCCTGCACAGGTCATAAAATCTGTGATGCTCTGGATGCTGGTCAGCTTCATATCGTCGCCGATCTCTTCCTTATCATCCTCTTCGATCTCTTCTTCCGGTGCGTTGCTGGCCAGGAGACGTTCAATCATGAACTGAAGAAATCCGTCTTCCGCTGACAGCTTGGTACCGCCGCCAAAAGCAATCTCCCGGATCTTATAAACTGCATAGCCCCTTTCCAGATTCGCTCCTGAAAGACGAACCGTAATATGATTCTCTCCCAGCCAGCGAAGCAGACTGATAAATCTTGCATCGATCTTCAGAATATCTGCCTGAATCGTCTCATCCTCTTCTTTAAATTCGAATGCAGTTCTCTTTGTCGGATTCAGAAAAATCCCACAGGAATGATGCTTCCACTGCCTTTTGCTGTTATCCAGCACCATAATCGGCTGCTCCGGTGTCGGCTGTGAGTTATCTGAATAGAAAACTTCATAAGTACACTCGGTGATCTTCTTACTCTCGGATGCCCCGCTAAAATCAAATACTGGCATATTTATTTTCCTCTTTCGTAACTGCTCAGCGCCTTCACAGTTACAGTGGCTTCTGAACAGTTCCTCTCTTTTATTTAATTCCGGGTATGTTTTTTCATCACTTTTCGTGCCGCACATACCAGTATTACTATAGCAAGAATTATGGTAATTGTCCATATCCAGACAGGCACATCATGAATATTAAAACATCTGACGCTGACCCACATCTGATTGATATCCTGATTCTGTTTCTCATCAAAATAAATCATAATCGAAGACCGATCCATGGCATCTGCATCCGGATACTGGGCATACAGCTGTCTTTTTACCTGCTCCGCTGGTGCCGTGATAATATAATCCTCACTGTCTGTATCTTCTGTGAAAAAATAAGCCAGATCATAATCTACCGTATCTTCTTCCTCATCTTCTGCACTATAATTCCAGTCTGCATATTCAAATACTCTCGGGTCATCCCCGCCTGAAATTACAGAGGTATAGCCGATATAATACATATTCCTGATGGCATTGTCCGGACGGGAATTGAAGTTAATAAATGCTTCTGCTGCCTGCTGTTTATCTTTGTCTTCTCCGACTCCGTTTTTCAGCATTACCCATCCGTCAAAATAAATATTGGTAGATTCTTCCGGTACCGCATAGTCCAGAAATACCCCGTCTTCTTCTGCCTGATCCATGGTATAGACCGCATCACCGGACCACTGATAATTAGCCAGTACTTTTCCGGTAATCATATCTGCTTTCCCAGAATCTGTTTCAAAAGAATAGGCATTCTTTTTCACATCCTGCAGATAATCCTGCACAGCCTGAATGGTCTCAGGCGAGGTGTCATTCATCTCATCCACCAGTTTTTGCTTGTAATCCGGGTCATTTCGGAAACTTTCTGATGTGAGCAGATCGGATTTCAGTGCACCAACGGCTGCGAAATAAGAATCTCTTACATTATCCTTGATGGTTACCTGACGCTTATAGTCCGGGTTATCGAGAATCTTCCAGCTGCTGGCATCCTCTTCACTGACTTCTTCCGGATTATATACAATACCGGTCAGCCCCCACATATAGCCGGCTGCATATTTGCTCCAGGCTTCTCCGTTAATTTCATTTTTCTCAAAAATATTACGGATGTATGGGGATACTCCTTTACTGTAATAATTGTTCTCATCTGACGTATCAAAGAAATGTTCGGATAATGGAACAAGCTTATCTTCCGCCATCAGCTTCATGATCATATATTCTGACGGGCAGACAATATCATACACATCTCCCAGTGTCAGCATATTATACAGATCTTCATTGGTTCCAAAGGTCGAATACTCTACCTTTACTTTTACTCCATACGTTTCATAATACCACTGTTCAAAGTCTTCCACCATAGAGTTTTCTCCTATGATATCTCCACTTTCCAGATCAATGGTTTCTTCTTCGTCCCAGTCCCCCAGGTCAATGTATTCTTCCCAGTTGCATACCCGTAAGGTTACTTCTTTCGCAGCTGTTGTGCCATCTTCCGCACAAACACGGCTACCAGGCAAAGATCCAAAAGGATTCATGCCAACTGCCAGCGCCACTGCGGCTGCCAGAGTCATACCGGTTCTGATTTTCTTCATTTTATACATCCGCCCTTTCTGACACTTTTTTATTGGCCTTCAGATTCATCACTGCCACAAGGATCAGTACGATCAGGAAAATGACGGTGGACAATGCCCACAACGCTGTTTTAATCGTAGTCTGAGCTCCTTTGGTTGCATTTACCACGTAGGTACTGATGGTATCAAAGGTAGCCGGTTTGGTATAGGTTGCTACAAAATAATCATCTAAAGATAAGGTGATGGCCAGGGCAAATCCAGAGATGATACCCGGCAGAATCTGTGGAATCACCACCTGTGTCAATGCTACAAAAGGGGTTGCACCCAGATCCAGTGCCGCCTCATAGATACTTGGATCCATCTGCCGGATCTTCGGCATAACAGAGAGATATACAAATGGCGCACATAAAACCACATGACCAACAACCAGCGGTACAAATGTATCTTTACTGACACCGAATACAACTACCAGTAAAATACACAGCGAAAATCCGGTCACAACATCTGCATTGACTACCGGCACCTGATTCATAGTAGAAATCGCCTGAGACATTCCTTTTTTTGAATAGAATGCTCCGATTGCCCCCAGAGTGCCAAGCAGTGTAGCCAGAATGGCCGCTCCCACTGCAAGCAACAGTGTTCCGCCGATCATACCAAGAAGCTCCGGCGTGGTAAATAATGTCACATAATTGTGAAGAGAAAAGCCCCGAATAGCGCCAATATTGGTAGCATCTGTAAAACTATATACCGCCAGAATAAAAATCGGCAGATAGAGGAATAACAACACCAGTATCAAGAACGCACTTTTGATATATTTTTTCATTATAACAGGGCACCTCCTCTCGTATTTTCTTCTTCTGATCCATTGGTCAGTAAGGTAAACAGGCAGATGATTCCCAGCAGAATCAGAGCAATCATGGAGCCGCCGTGCCAGTTATAGGCTGCAAAATAGCTTCCAATCAGACTTCCCATAATGTAAGTGCTGTTATACAGCATATCCAGTACAACATAGTTTGTCATTGCCGGAAGAAATACCATCGACACCCCACTGATAATACCAGGTACCGACAATGGCAGCGTAATCTTCAAAAATGTCTCCAGTTCACTGGCCCCCAGATCCATAGCCGCCTCGCGCAGTGCCTTGTCCAGCTTGGAGATGGTGGTATAGATCGGGAGAATCATAAATGGCAGGAAGTCATAGGTCATACCAATCACTGCATTTAAAAATGGGTGCATGGCCAGATTTCCTTCCAGTACTGTCAGCACTTCCTTTAATGCTGTGATACGCAGGGAAAAGTTGATCCACATCGGCATCACAAACAGCATCAGTATTACAGATTTACTTTTCATGTTACTAAATGCAAGAATATAGGCAATCGGATAGGCCAGAAGAAGACATACTGCAGTAGTGACGATCGCCAGTGCAAAACTATAGCATAACGTTCCCATTGTGTTCGGATTGGTGAAAAAGCCAGTCAGATTGGCAATGGTGAACTGCCCCTGTCCGTCTGTAAATGCATAATAAAATAACACCAGCAGAGGAGCAATCACGAATACCAGTAAAAACAATGCATAAGGGATGCCCAGGCTTTTTCTGGAAAATGATAATTTACGCATGGTCTCCTCCTTATCTCTTTAATGCAAATTTCATTTTATCTACTGGCATCAGAAGACCTACCTGGTCATCCATGTTCCACAGATATTCATCATTTACAATAAAATCCTGTTCCAGGTCTGTATGGATCACATAGCTGTAATGATCTCCTTTATAGATCAGGTTGCTGATGTATCCCTGTACAATTCCCTCTTCCATATTATCTGTCATCCGGATATCAGAAGGCTGGATGGATACCATAATTTTGGTTTTCTTCGGATCAATTACTTCTCCGTGAGCATCCAGAAGCGTACCGTCCTCTGTACGTCTGCTTCCCTTGATGATCTTGGTCACACTGGTATCCAGGATATGTCCATTGTATTCCAGATGGAAGTCCGGATTGATATCTGCCGCAAAAATATTAGTATGATCCTCGGCAATCATAATATGAATATTCTCAGGATCTACCCGCATTCCCACACGTTCTCCAGGTGTCGCTGATCTGACAGACTGAATCACCATCTCATTCTTTCCGGATACCACCGTAATCTCATAATGCATTCCTTTAAAAATCACCGAATCTACCACACCGGAAATGATTCCCTCTCCAGGCGCAGTAAGTTCCACATCCTCCGGACGGACGACAGCAGTAATATGCGTTCCCTGTTCCACATCATCCACACAGGCAAATTCTCCGCCGCAGAAACGAGCCTTTAATTTACCGGTCATGATACCATTAAAGATATTACTTTCTCCGATAAAGTCTGCAACGAAAGCATTTTTCGGTTCATTGTAGATGTCTTCCGGGGTACCGATCTGCTGCATCTTACCTTCTGACATAACAACAATCTTATCTGACATAGTCAGCGCCTCTTCCTGATCATGGGTAACATAGATAAACGTAATACCAAGTTCATCATGCATAGCCTTCAGCTCAATCTGCATTTCTTTTCTCATCTTCAGATCCAGTGCCCCCAGCGGTTCATCCAGAAGCAGTATCTCCGGTTCATTTACCAGAGCTCTCGCAATGGCAATTCTCTGCTGCTGCCCACCGGAAAGCGTTGCCACACTTCGATTCTCAAATCCTTCCAGATCTACCAGTGCCAGGACTTTTTTCACTTTCTTTTCAATCACATCCTTCGGCGTCTTCTTCTGTTTCAGACCAAATGCAATATTCTCATAAATGTTCATATGAGGAAACAGCGCATAACGCTGAAACACAGTGTTGATTGGTCGTTTATTTGGAGGCAGGTTGGTAATCGGCTCTCCGTTTAACAGAATCTCTCCAGATGTTGGAAGGTCAAATCCGGCTATCATACGCAGGGTTGTGGTCTTTCCACAGCCAGATGGCCCTAAAAAAGTCACAAATTCTCCTCTTTTTACTTCCAGATTGAAGTCAGATACTGCTGAAAATCCATCTTCATAGGTTCTGGTGATATGTTTCAGTTCAATAATATTTTCTGATTTTCCCATGTTGCTCCCTCTCTTTTTCACTAATATTTTAAAATTTAGATTACACGGATTGTTACGTGCTTCGCACTCTCACTTCTCCGTTCCACTTCGGTCGGTGCTAAGCATGTGCCACTGGCACATAGCACCCTCCACCAACATTCGCATATCGTGAAGCTTACGCTCCACTTTTATGCTCATTTTGGTGCGTGTCCCAAGGTCATTCCCCCACCCTTGTGCAAGCACAAGTGGGCTCAGACCTTTTGACACTGTAATCAGAACATCGGCGGCGTGCTGACCCAGATAAACTTTGCCGGACGCTGCCCAGGATTCTCAATACGGTGAATCTTCTTTGCCGGATAATAGAAACTCTCTCCTGCCTTTACATGATAGATCTGGTCGCCCAGAATGACATTCAGCCTTCCCGACATCACATAGCCGAATTCCTCTCCGTCATGGGGCTTATCTTCTTCCAGGCTCTGATGCGGCTGCACCACCACCAGGAGCGGTTCCATTCGATAACGCTGCGCAGTGGGGACAATCCACTGAATACTGTTTCCCGCTTCATCGATCTTTTCAAAATAGCCCTGTTCGGAAAATACTACCTGTTCTTCTTCTGTCTCTTTGAAAAAGTCAGCTGCAGTCGTTCCCAGACATTCGATCAGATCCAGCAGTGTCACCACAGATGGAGATACCTGCCCTCTTTCCAGCTGAGAGATAAATCCCTTTGTCAGTTCTGTCCGGTCCGCCAGTTCCTGCTGTGTCAGTCCGTTCCGGTTTCGCAGATCCCTGATTTTCCTGCCAATCTTCTCATTAATATATTCCAGTTCCATTTTGAAACTTTCGCCTCCGATTCTTTATTGCTAAACTTAAAATATGTTTTTACTAAACTTTTCTCCAAGAGAAAATTATACTACTAATAAACTTTCTGTCAATTATTAATATGATTTTCGCTCTCTTTTCTTTGTATTTATTTAGATACAATCTCACTTCTTTTCCATTTTGTAAAACAGGGGTATAATAATGGTAATTTTGATGTGAATTCACAAAGGAGACCTGATATATGAACTGGATGGATCAGATGGGCATTCGCCCGGAATTACAAAAAGAGGTGGCTCATTTTCGAGAACGATTTGACAAAGACACCGCACCATCTTCTGTCAGAGATGCTGCGGAAGTTCCCCGTTTTCACTATCTTGGAAAAGATATTATGGAAAAAGCCATCTGTGCCCTGTTGTGCGAAAAGAATCTTCTGCTGGCCGGTCCAAAGGCAACCGGGAAAAATGTTCTTGCAGAGAACCTGGCCTGGATCTTTGGCCGTCCCTGCTGGAATGTTTCTTTTCATGTCAATGTGGATGCTTCTTATCTGATCGGAACGGATACTTTTGATGGAGAGAAAGTAGTGTTCCGTCCAGGTCCCGTCTACCAGTGTGCAAGGTATGGCGGTTTCGGTATCCTGGACGAGATCAATATGGCAAAGAATGAAGCCATGGCAGTTCTCCATGCTACCCTGGACTATCGGCGGATTCTGGAAGTCTCCGGCTATGACCGAATCGTCCTGCATCCTGCTGCCCGCTTCATCGGTACTATGAATTATGGCTATGCCGGTACCAGAGAGCTGAACGAAGCTCTCGGATCCCGTTTTCTGGTTCTTCAGATGCCGACCATCTCAGAGAAACAGCTGGATCTGCTTCTGAAAACGGAATATCCAGAAATCGGACGGAATATGTGCCGCCAGCTCAGTGCCATTTTTTATGAACTGGATGCCAAAGCAGAAAGTGCCGAGATCAGCCCAAGAGCCGTAGACCTGCGGGGACTTCTGGATGCAGTCGCCCTGATGCGTCTCGGTCTCTCCCCTCTGGATGCCTGTGATATGGGACTGACGAATAAAGTCTTTGATGCGACGGAACGCGCTATCATTCATGATGTCATTGCAGCGAGGATACCAAAATCATGGAATTAACTCATTCTCTGAAAAAACGAGCCACGAACATGGTATGGACTGCTGCAGGACGTTATGATTTTGAACCAGTCTATCTGTTCTTTCACAGTAATAACGAACCCTCCCTCTATCTGAATACCCTGGAAGGACTGGCTTATCGTACCATGAATCCGGATATTTTACTGCCATTTTTAAAGGGTCTGGACTTTGGCCGTAAGCCGGAAAAATTCCGTTCTCTGGCTCAGCTGGTTCTGGAACAGGCAGTCTTCTCACGGGAATGCAGCAGGCGCTCCTCTCTTTCTGCTCTCAGGGAAGAGTATGCCAGACTGCATCTGACCGAATTTCTTCCTGCCGGAAGATACACAGAACTGGGCTGGGAACGTCAGGCACTGATTCACTGGAAACGGGTTCTTCACATGGATCTGACTGATTTTTCCAGGCGGGAGCTTTCCCTGGCGGATGCTATGGAAAACATTGCTGCTCTCCCAGACGCAGAACTGGTTCGATCCACAAAAGCCATCTTTCGCAAATATTATTATTATCAGCCTCTGGACGCCAGGAAATCTGAAACAACAAAGTTTGTAGGAGCTGGTCTGTTCCTTGTGATTCTTGGTCAGTTATTTTCCGGTGATCTGCATATCCGGCTCTCTGGTCCCGATAAAAATAGCTTTTCTCCTGTCTTTTCCCGCCTCTATGTAATGGGAAAACATCTGCTCAGTCAGACCACGGCAAAAGAAGATCATGAGTATATGCTCCATACCTTTGGTCCCTGTCTCTTTTCTGACAGACAGATGGCGCTTTTTGAAAAAACATTTTGTACCGGTTATCATTCCAGAAGTCTTCTCTGGTATGCAGGTGCAACTTCTCCTGATCTGATCTTCGGTGCAGAACAGGAAACACAATATCGAAAAAATCTGCAATATTATCAGAAAGATAAACGCTACTATGAACGAAGTATCCATCAGATTACAGAACATCTGAAGCAGGTGCTGGAAGAACAGCAGGAACCAGATCTGGTACGGGTACAAAGCGGCCATCTCAATCCGGGACAGGTCTACCGTATTCCTGCCATGCATGACCTGTCTGTCTTCTATCGGGAAATCATCTGGCCTATGCCAGATTTTACCGTTGATCTGGTGCTGGATGCCTCCAGCTCCCGCTGTCAGGAGCAGGAAAGCATTGCTGCGCAGGCGTATCTGATCACCCAAAGTCTGCAGGAGCTCCAGATTCCGGTTCAGGTCACCAGTTTCCGCAGCATTCGTGGATATACGATTCTCCAGTTGCTGAAGACTTATAGGGAAACTGGCATTGCAGATGGTATCTTTCACTTTTTTACTGCTGGTAACAACCGGGACGGACTGGCTTTTCGCGCCATTCGCCCACTTATGGAGCAATATGATGCGCCCCATGCCAAACGAATTGTTCTGATCCTGACCGATGCCCTGCCTTCAGATTCCAGACGGGCTGCTTCTGATCATGGCTTATTACGTGGAAAAGATTACCGGGACACTCTGGCCATTGAAGATACCAGGGAAGCCATCCGCCTGCTCCGTTCAGAAGGGATCTGTGTGGCTGCCATTTTCTGGGGCGGTGATTATGCTGTCCCATCTCTTCGCCGGATCTATGGGGATTTTTTTATCCGCATCAAACAGATTCAGCAGTTCCCGGATGCTGTATCCAGTCTCATGATGCGCCTTCTGGATCAGATGCATGAGCAGTAACCCCATGGCTTATTTTTTCATTTTGGGCTGACAGATCAGACTGGCGATATAAGAAAAAATCAGCGCTGATGAAGTTCCTGTAGCCGCTGCCGTAAATCCGCCCTTGAATAACCCTAAAAAGCCGTCTTCGTCCACGGCTTTTTTTACGCCTTCCCACAGATTGTTGCCAAATCCCAGCAGGGGAACTGTCACACCTGCCCCTGCATATTCTTTTAAATACGGGAACAGACCAAAAGCGCCTAAAAAAGTACCGGTCACTACCAGAATGACCATGATTCTTCCAGGCATCAGCTTCGTATTTTCAATCAGAATCTGCACCAGCACACAGACCAGTCCCCCTACCCAGAACGCATTGAAGTATTCCATATTCTTTCATCTCCTTTCTCAGCAATGTTCCAGTATAATGCCATGGGCAATCCCAGGCACGCTCTGGCCTTCATTGAAACTCACCGGAGACATCAGAGCTCCTGTAGGCACAAACAGTACCTGTTTCCAGATTCCTTTCCGAAGGTTTGGCAGAATCAGTGCCGACAATACCGTTGCGGAGCAACCACAGCCACTTCCCCCTGCATGGGTATCCTGTGTCTCCCGATCATAAATCTCGATTCCGCAGTCCATATGTTTCTGGCTGATATCATAGCCTTCTTTTTTCAGAAGATTCAGCAAAATCTCCTGGCCTACATATCCCAGATCCCCTGTGATGATCTTATCATAATCCAACGGACCTCTCCCAAAGTCCCGAAAATGTCTGGCTATAGTATCGCACGACGCCGGTGCCATACAGGCTCCCATATTCATTGCGTCCTGTACTCCAAAGTCTGTTACTTTTCCTACTGTGATGCCGGTGACTCTCACGTGTCCACCTGTTTTTCCCAGTACAAAAGCACCGCTTCCGGTAACAGTCCAGGTGGCTGACAGTGGTCTCTGATTGCCATAAGCTAACGGAAAGCGGAACTGTTTCTCTGCGCTGGCAAAATGACTGGACGTTACTGCTGCCGTATAATCAGCATAGCCGCCTGCCACTGTCATAGCCGCCAACGCCAGCGCTTCCCCGCAGGTAGAACAGGCTCCATACAATCCAAACCATGGGATTCCAAAACTCTCCAGTCCAAAAGATGTGGCAATCAGTTGTCCCAGAAGATCTCCTCCATACAGATAGCGGATCTGATCCTTTGGAATTCCAGCATCCTCAATTGCTGTGGTAAGTGCCTCCTTCTGCATTTCGCTTTCTGCCTTTTCCCAGCAGTCTTCCCCAAACAAATCATCCTGGGAAACAACAGAAAAAGCACTGCCCAGCGGTCCTTCTCCTTCCTTTTTTCCTACCACGGATGAAGTACCTATGATGTGCGGTGCTCTCTGAAAGCAGATGCTCTGTCTGCCCTGTGTCTGATCCATGCCATAACCTCCTGCTATCCTTTTGCCAGAAGTATGTGCATTTCTTTTCTATTTTATACTCTTATATTTTTCTAAAAAAAATGGCATATTTTTCTGTTTGCCACGTATGATATACTGTAAGCACCATTTGAAACAGTGCGCAAATGGAACATGTTATTTGAATCCTACAGTATCTCATCTTCTTCGCAGACTCTTCCCTGAAGAGTGGCCTGCAAAGTAGAAAGAATCTGTTTCACTTCTTCTGCATCGAGTGCATCATAGGTGATCGCATATACTTTCTTTATTTTGTGTTCTGCAAAGTAAACCTGATCTTCCGAATTAGCAAAATCCTCTGCAGCCTCTTCAAATACCATCGTATCATGTGTTAAGGTCAGTTCCATCAGGTCCATTTCCAGCCAGAGCTCGATTTTTTCCTGATATTCCGGCAATAGCTCTGCCATCTGTGAAATACTTGTCTCCTGAGGAATCAGATAGTACTCTGTCAGCATTTTTTTGACAGGTTTGACCTGCTCTGCGTTTTTTTTTGCAGTCTGGTGATGTGCACTCTTCTTTTTGGTATTGGTTTTATTTTTCATAGTCATTTCTTTGCCTTTCTTTCGCTGTATCTGTTATGAGCATTTCTCGCTTCACTTCTGTGTTATGCTTCAGTCCGGACTAATGATTCTGTTCCGGGCTGAACATAATGTCATGATTGATCTTTTTATAGAATTTCTCCCGGAAACCATCCGGATCAATGCTCTCCTGCAGCGCCCACATCGTCTTTGCCACAGTGGCCTCCAAAGTCATATCATAGGACTCCAGCAGAGAGAATTCCCGTTTGATCATCTTTCCTACCTGATAAACACTCATATCGCTGCCTTCATGGGTGACCTGGGTCGCCATAATGACAATCTTGCCTTTTTCTACAAACCGCTTAATCGCCTGATAGAATTCATCATCCCCATAATCTGGAAGACCTCCCACGCCAAAGGATTCAATGATCAGGGCATCGGTAGTGTCAGCCAGAGAATCGATGATCGCTCCATTGCTTCCCGGAATCAGCTTCAACAGGAATACCCGGTCATCCAGCTTATGATAGAACCTTATTCGGTCTGTAATATGATTCTTATCATCAATATAAAATACAATCCGTCGATCCTGTATCACTGCAATATCGGGATAATTGATACTGGAAAATGCATTATAACTCTTGGATCGCTCCTTTTTTGCTCTGGTGCCCGCTATGACGGAGCCTCCGAATACAATATTGGTTCCGTGTGCTTTGGGATGTGATGCAAACCTCAGGCTGTCCAGAAGATTGGCTCTCGCATCAGTAATCGCCAGGTCTATCGGTTTCTGTGCTCCGGTCACCACAATCGGCTTTAGATTGTTCTGAATCAGATAAGAAAGCGCTGCTGCCGTATACGCCATGGTATCGGTTCCGTGACAAATGACAAATCCATCATAATATTCATACTTCTTCTCTATCAGCTCTGCTAACTGCGTCCATTGTCTGGAGCACACATTGGTGCTGTCCAGATTAAATGGCTGAATGTGGTCAATCTCACAGAATTCTCTGGCTTCTGGAACATAGGATAACAGTTCTTCCGCTGAGATCTGTGGTGACAGGCCTTTGTCCGTATATTTTGATGCGATAGTTCCTCCTGTTGCAATTAACAGTATTTTCTTCATCTGTTTCACTCTTCTCCTTTTAATTCAACCAAACCGCTGAAACAAGCAGATAAATCAGTGTAATACACAACCCCAGGGAAAACAGCAGCAATCCATAGGACATACTTCTTCCGATCAGAATCGTATTTTCTCTGAATTCTTCATACCACAGAGACAGCTTGTGGATAAAATCTGTCTGACACGGATGCTTTTTCCAGATCGTAGCATTGCACAGATGTTTGACTGCATTACACAGCTTACCAAGTACATGGGTCAGATGGTTTCCCTCTTCCGGGTCGGTCTTTTCCACGCTGCCATGATAGACATCCTTTTTCATCTCTACAATAATCGGATCCTGAATCGTATCAAAGAAACTGGCTTCCACATACCCTGCCAGCGGCTGTATCTTTGCTGTCACATCCACCAGCTTATCCAACAGACTGCTTACTCCCCCTCCAATTGCCGGAAGTATCTGCAACAGTACCGGTCGGTAAAGATAATCCTCCAGATCCAGCACTGCCGGCCAGCGGTTCACATATTCTTTTGTATTACCATTTTTCTGCATCATCCAGGTACGGATCACAAAAACATAAACCAGAATACCAATACCAATAGAGATCAGGCTTCCTGACAGATTGCCAAAGCTGTAATAAGCTACTTGTCCTGCCATCTCTTCTGCGCCCATAAATTCCTGTCCCATATCTGCGATTCGATCCATCGTCAGATGAGGCACAATTCCCATCACAGGAAACAGCATGGCGCAGACTGCCAATACTGCTGCGCTGACACGATTCATATAATGCCCTTTTAACGCATCATAGGCCGCCTGTGTCTGCGCATTCTGATTTTCTTCCACAAAGACAGCCACATATAATTTACACATATACGCTGCCGTCAGACCTCCACTGATCAAAAACAGCCATTCTATCAGACGAATATCTGAATAACCCAATATTCCACTGCCTGTCTGTATCAGTTCACTATATTCTACAATACTTTCATGCAGCAGTGTCTTACTGATGTATCCGGAAAAAAATGGTACGCCGCTGATTCCCAGTGCACCGCCTGAAAATATTGCCTTCAGAAGTGGCTTATTTCTTCCAAATCCCCGTATCTCATTCAGATCCAGTCTGTGCAGGTTCATGTAGATCACACCGGCAGCCATAAACAGAGTAAGTTTAAACAGGGAATGATTCACCATATGGAGCATGGTTCCCCGTACTGCCAGAATGTTTTCCTCTCCAAGCAGCCCCTGCATGCCGATTCCTACCAGTATAAATCCGATCTGAGAAACGGAAGAGCAGGCAAGTGTTCTCTTAATATCCACAGAAAAGACGGCGAGCACCGCACCAACCAGCATAGTCAGTACTCCCAGCACCAGCATGGCTGTTCCCCAGACTGCATCGTGCAGAAAAATTTTACAACTGATTACCAGTATGCCGAAAATTCCGGTCTTTGTCAAGATACCTGACAGTAATGCACTGGCAGGTGCCGGTGCTGCCGGATGTGCCTTCGGCAGCCAGATATGAAGCGGAAATACTCCGGCTTTTCCTCCAAATCCGATCAACATACAGATGCACGCCGGCAGGACATTCTTCCCCTGGCATGCCTGATACAGGTCATCGATGCGCAGGGTGCCTGTCTGATGATATAGTAAAAACAGTCCCATTAAAATGGACAGACCTCCGATTACCGCAATCGCCAGATACGTCTCTGCTGCCCGCAGCGATTCTTTTCTCTCATCCTGGGCCACCCATACATAAGAGGTAAAAGACATCAGTTCAAAAAAGATCAGTGTAGTATACAGATCTGCTGATAACAATACTCCCTCGGTAGCTCCCAGTGTCATCAGAGAAAAGAGATAATAGCGATTTCGATTCCGGTAAGAAGCAAAATACTCCCCAGAAAATAATGTGGTCATCATCCACATAAAAGCTGCAATCAACGCATAAACAGATCGAAATCCATCACTTTCAAATGTCAGCCCCATCTGACAGATACCGGGAATCTGGCAAAATACCCTGCTGTCCCTGACGGTAAGTAAAAGTACCAGCAGCATCAGGAATTCTGCCACCGTCACTGCTGATGCCATCCGATCACGCAGAACCTTGTCTGCCCTTCCCGCCAGATAGGTAACTGCAGCTCCTGCCAATGGGAAAAATACGATCCAGGCTAATAAATAAATCTGTGTTTCCATCATCTTACTGTTCCCCCTCTAATACAGTCCATTAGCCACATCCGTAAAGAATCTGACCAGTGGTGCGGACCCCAGTCCCAGACCTGCCACTCCTGCTGCAAACAACACCAGCGGCACACACATTCTCCAGGATGGATCCCTGATTTCTCCCAGTTCCTCATAGTGGAACTCTTTTCCCGGGAAATATGCCCGAAATACAATCGACATCATATAGATCGAGGTAAGGAACGCTGAAATCAAAAGACAGCCAATTCCCAGATATGCCTGCACTCTTCCGCTGTCCACTGCTGCCTGGGCAATATTCCATTTACTGATAAAGCCTGCCAGCCCCGGTACTCCCATCAATCCAAGGGCAGATACCAGGAAACATCCGAATACCACTGGCATCTTTTTGGCATATCCATTCAGATCATCGATAAACGTCTTTCCGGTCTGATGCATAATGGCACCTGCACACAGAAACGAGCAGATCTTCATCACGGCATGGCATACCATATGGGTAAGTGCTCCAACCAGTCCCAGAGGAGTCATAATCATGGCACTGAAAATAATATAAGAAAGATTGCTGATTGTGGAATAGGCCAGTCTTCTCTTAATATGACGTTCCATCACTGCTCTTGTGCAGCCATAAACCACGGAAAACATAGCCAGTGCCATCACCACAGCCTGCACCCAGGTTCCCCTAAGGAAATCCGTCCCGAAACTGTAGTAGGTCAGACGGATAATGGCAAATACGCCTGCTTTTACCACAGCCACTGCATGAAGCAGTGCCGTGACCGGAGTCGGTGCCACACCTGCATCCGGGAGCCAGGAGCCCATGGGAAACATGGCAGCCTTTACTCCAAATCCCAGGCAGGCAATCAGATATACCACCAACAGTACCTGCTTCTTCTCTCCTGCTTTTGCCAGATCCAGTACACCACCAAGGACAAAATCCAGCTGGCTTCCATATACCATCAGAAATACAATTCCAATCAGTGCAAACGCCGCACCGCCAAGGGAATAATACAGATATTTCCGTGTGGCATGAATGGCCTGGCGGCTTAAGCTGTGCATAATCAATGGAACTGTTACCAATGTCAGCAGTTCGTAAAAGAAATACATGCTCAGCATATCCGATGCATAGGCAATTCCAAGTGTTACCCCATATGTCACAGAGTAAAACAGGAAAAACACTCTCTGATGCTGTTCCCGTTCCATATATTCAAAGGAATACAACATGGCCAGCGGCCACAGAACCGCTATCAGCACAGAAAATACCATGGACATTCCATCTATGCGAAAAGAAATAGAAAGCCCCTGCATAAAATGAACTACTTCCAGTGTCCCCTCCGGGCGATTCCAGGCCAGAAGAAAAACCAGCAGAGATGTCACCACCATGACACATTCCAGATAAATTTTCATGATTTTCTGATTTGGAAAAGGAATCACTTTTACCAGGATTCCTCCAATGATTGGCAGTAATATTGCAACTGTCATCCAATATTGGCTCATAGCATGACCTCCACAATTTTTTCCACATACTGTACCAATGGTCCACAAAAGATTCCCAGCAGCAAAGCCAGAAGAGATAACATACTTACCGGAATCAACATGGCCAGATTTGCTTCTTTTCTGATCAGATGTGCATAATCAAACTCTTTTCCAGGCAGGAATCCCTTCATGCTGACAGGCAGCAGATACCCTGCTGTCAGCAGTGCGCTGATCAGAAGTACAACCGGCCCCAGAACTGCAAAAACAGAGGTTCCTGATGAGAGTGCCCCTTCCGCCAGATACCATTTACTGATAAAGCCACTGGCTGGCGGAATACCAGTCAGCGCCAACGATGCAATGGTATAACACCATATGGTCACCGGCATCTCCTTGCCGATTCCGGTAAGCTGATCCGTTCTGGTCTTCCCGGTACAGAAAATCACAGCACCTGCACAAAGGAAGAGGCAGGATTTGATACATGCATGAAACACCACATGAAGCAGAGAGCCTGTCAATGCCTGGGGCTGCAAAAGTGCAAGCCCAAAGAGAATATAAGAGATCTGACTGACGGTAGAATAAGCCAGCCTTTTCTTCAATATCTTCTCCCGGTACGCCAGCATAGAGCCCATGAATACCGTTATCAGTGACAATGTCAGCCACACTGTCTGTACCCAGGTACCCCGGATCACTTCCGGACCGATAATCTCATACACTACGCGGATTGCTCCCAGCACACCCATTTTAACGATCACACCGGAAAGAACTGCACTGGCCGGTGCCGGTGCCACCGGATGAGCAGTCGAGAGCCATCCATGCATGGGAAACATACCGGCTTTCACGCCAAATCCCAGAATCATCAGGCAGGCGCATACTAATATCAGTGTAGTATGCCCTTCTGCCGCTGCCAGATCCAGGGTTCCGCCCGGTGTAAAATCCAAAGATGTAGTATATCGATTCAACATATAAGTGCTAAACAGGACCAGATATGCTCCGCTTAAGGAATACAGCAGATACTTCATACCGGCTGTAATGGCCTCTCTGGTCCGGGTATGCAGTACCAGCGGTACCGTAGTTAATGTCATCATTTCATAGAACAGATAAAAGGTGATCAGATTGCCTGCATAACACAGTCCCATCAGCACCCCATATACAATCAGAAAAAATCCGAAGAATCGTTTCTGATCCTGCTCTTTTTTCATATATTCTCCGGCAAAACATATTGCCAGGATCCAGACCAAAGTAACCACGGATGCAAACAGTTTTCCGATTGCGTCTACATGAAAGTACACCGGGAGATCTTTTCCCAGCGAACACAGATGCAGTGACAGCGGATCTCCCGTCAGATTCCATACCAGAAAACATGCTGCAATCACCATAGCTGCCAGAGACCGCCTTGCCAGTTTTTTCCCCGTATATTCTCTTTTCCCCTGAAGCATCATCAGTCCTGCCAGCACAGGGAAACACATATTTAATAAAAGAATACCTGCTTTCATTCTTAATCCTAAGCCCCCTATGAAAAATTCTGCAGACCGATTTCAATGATATGTACAATCGGCTGTGACATCATTCCAAGCACCAGATTCAAGGCAATAAAACAGATAATTGTCAGTCCATACAATTTCTGTCTGGAAATCTGGAAAAACAGATATCCCTGCTGTTTTTCAAATGCAGGATCTTCCGGCACATAGATTCGAATCACTGTTTTCAGGAAATAGACAGCATTTAATATCGTACTGATGGCCAGGACAATCACCGTTGGGAATATCTTCACCGGTGCATTATTGGCCACTGCCGCCTGGGCAAACAAAATTTTGCTGACAAACCCGGCAAAACATGGAATTCCAACCATGGAAAGCGACCCCACTGTAAAGCCTATACCGGCTATCTTATTCCGGTACCCGGAACCGGTCAGTTCTGCGAAATGACGGCTTCCGTTGGATACATCTGTCAGTCCGATGGCAGAAATAAACAGCATGGATTTGGTCGCTGCATGCATCAGGATATGAAAGACGCTGGCCACCATTCCTGCTTCTGTTCCCAGTCCAAATCCCATATAGATATAACCAATCTGTGCCACAGAAGAAAATGAAATCATTCTACGTATATCATTTTCCCAGATGGCACTGACAGAGCCGAAGATCATGGCGCAGAGTCCAAAGACAAACAGTACATTCAGGATATTACTGTTTCGAATAATATCGATACCGATTACCCGGTAAAAGATCTTAATCAACAGGAAAATATAGCCTTTGGACACCAGACTGGATAACATCGCCGCGGATGAAACGGTCGAATACCCATAAGCATCCGGGAGCCAGGCATGAAATGGAAACAGTGCACTTTTAATAGAAAGTCCCACTGTAATCAATCCAATCGTGATCAGCATCGGCACACGATAACTGCCCTCTGCCATGATCTGCTGCACAGATTCTTTGATATTGGACATCAACAGATGTCCGGTCAGGTCATATAACATACAGATCCCCATCAGCAGCAGACCGGAGCCCAGAAGGCTCATGATCATATAACGGACTGCTGCTTCAATGGTACGTCCATTCTGACGGATCATAATCAGACCACAGGCTGAGATGGTGTTGATCTCTACAAATACATAGGCCGTAAACAGGTCATTGGTATAGATCAACGCCAACAGAGAACTGAGCAGCAAATCTGTCAGGATATAATATATGTTGTGTTTGGTAATCTCTACCTCATCTTTTAACTTCTTTCTTCCGCCCAGCAGGGACAACAGCATAATAATGGAAAAAATCAATGCCATCAAAGCTTCCAGTGCACCGGCTCGAATCTCATTCCCCCAGGGTGCCGGAAAATGTCCCATCATAAAGGTAAAACTTCCGCCCACCTCCAGCAGATAGGAAAGCAGCCAGGCTGACATCGCTCCTACCAGTGTGATCACCGCTGTATTCAGCCATTTTGCCTGCTTCTCAGGCAGCACCGAACTGACAATTCCGGAAAACATGGACAGAATAATGGAGAAGAAAGGCACATTCTGTACAAAAGCCATCAAAGTCCCTCCTTCTTCAATCTGGCTGATATCTCATCCAGATCCAATGTATGATATCTGCGGTACAGACGTACCGTCAATGACAGCATCAGTGCAGTAACGGATACTGACACCACGATTCCTGTCAGCACCAGTCCACTGGGAATCGGATTGATGTAGGTATTCACATCCTGAATCCCATTCACCACAATCGGTGCCAGCCGTCCTTCTATGTACCCTTTTTCTGCCAGAAACAGATAAACAGAGGAATCCATGATATTCAGTCCGATGATTTTTTTTATCAGGTTTTTCTGAAAAAGCAGATTGGCAAATCCGATCCCGAATAAAACCATAGCCACTTCTTCTCCAATATTGGATATAAAATTTGCTCCAAATAACAGCATCTTTTTAGAATCCTCCTTTCCGGAACAGTGCAAAGAATGCATACATGGTGCAGGCCACTACCAGACCCACGCAGATATTCAATGGCAGAATCAGCCCACTGCTGATAATCGCTCCTGCCTTTCCCAGAGGGATGCCGCTTTCCAGATGATGTGCTCCAGTATAAAAGGAATAACTCTTTGCCAGGCAGTAAAAAGTCAGTGAACCAAAACTTACCCATTTATAAGTCTTTTCTGTAAAGAACCGCTCGATCTTCTGAAATCCAAAAGCATTCAGATACAGGATCAGTCCGGCTCCAATGATCGCACCTCCGGAAAATCCTCCCCCCGGTGACAGATGCCCATTCAGTATCACATAAATTCCAAAAATAAAAATAATCGGCACCAGTACTTTGGTAATGGTCTGGAGAATAACATCATTCTTCGGTTCATAATAACTGTCCCTGCGCTCTTCCGCCTCTGCACTGTCTTTTCCTTTTTTCTTATCATTGCGCAGCAGAATCAATACGGTACAGGTAGCAATAAACAATACATTAGACTCTCCAAAAGTATCAAACGCCCGATAGTCCAGAATCATACCCGTCACGATATTTACAGCTCCTGTATCCTGCAGTCCGTCTTCAATATATTTGGCTGCCACTTCATTACTGCCTGGATTGCTGCTGCTTCCCACCGGTGGAAGGTAAGAAACCTGCACCAGCAAAATAATAATTAATGCCAGACAGCACAAAACGCCTGCCACTTTATAAAACCGGCGGAAAAATCCATAGATCGGATTATGTTCAATGTCATATGTCTTCTCCAGCATCTTTTCATGATCCAGACGATGCTTTTCCAGCACTTTCTCATCCAGGATCTGTTCCCGCTCCAGTGTCAGCTCCTCCGCTTTCTCCTCTGACTGGCCCTTCAAGGCTCGCCAGATCCGATACACTGTCGGCTTTTTGTTTTCCTCCTGTCTGCTTTCATTCATGTCTTTTTCCTCCCTGATCTTCTCCATCCTGATCTGGATCCTCTTCCATGCCATGAATCTTTTTCAAAGTGGCAAAAAACAGAATCGTTGTCACGCCCGCACCTACCGCGGCTTCTGTAATGGCCAGATCCGGTGACTGCAGCAATATCCACATGATAGACATAATCAGACTGAAACTCATAAAAATCAAAATAGAGTTTAACAGATTTTTAGAAAAGCTGACGGAAACGGCACACAATACTAGAAATGCCAGCAGCATATATTCAAAGATCTTCATTTATGCATCCCCTCTCTGCTGATTCTGCTCTTCTATGCTTTTTCGTATCTCATCCGGGACCTCGCACTTCTGCTCCAGCTTTGGATTGGTCACCGCCTCCAGTCTGGCAATCAGATGAGACGATACCGGTGAGGAACACCATAAAAAGATCACCACCAGCGCCAGCTTGGCTGTGGTGAGATTCCATCCGGAAAGCAGCATCAGACCAAGCAGAGAGCTTCCGATTCCCAGCGTATCTCCCATGGCCGCTGCCTGCATACGGTCCAGTACATAACGAAATTTAAATAATGCAAGAATCTGTATGCCAAACAAAAACATACCAATCAGTAAAAAAACAATTCCCAGTGCCAGACGCACCCAACTAAGAATTACCATGCTGCTCCTCCCCTTCTGTGGTGTCTTCCGGCAATGCTGTCTGTTCTTTTTCTCCAGCTGCCGTTTTCATCTCCTGTCTTTTCCGTTCCTGATCTTTTTTCTCCAGATAGACACCGGTGTATACCTTTGTCAGAACTACTACCGCCAGGAAACTGATCATGGCATAGATCAGACAAATGTCCACCAGATATCCTTCCTGCAGATACAGGGCAAGGATCGAGATAATAACCATAACTATGGTTCCCATCATATTTCCTGCCATCAGACGGTCCGCAATCGTCGGACCCTTCACTGCACGAAGCAGACACAGGAACAGCAATACCGCCAGATAAATCAGTATGATAGAAAATATCCACGGACATTTGCTACAGATTTCCATTTGTTTCACCTATCCTTTCCATATGTTCCAGCATCTTTACAAAGCTGCTGTCTTCCATTCCCTCTGCCAGCGACCGATCCAGGCAATGAACAATCACCTCATCTCCCTGAAGCGATACAGTAATAGTTCCCGGTGTCAGTGTAATGGAATTGGTCAGAATCACCCTGGCCAGGCTGGACTTCAATGTTGTATGAAAAGATACCATCACCGGATGAATCTCATCTCTGTCAGATAACACAAAGTGACATACTGACACATTTGCCCTTACAATCTCGATCAGAAGATTACCCAGATAAAGCAGGAAATATCCACTCCTCTGGATCAGCAGTTTTTCTTTTCTCCAGCTGTAATCCATGAATTTACATACAAATCCAAACATCAAAAAGGCAACTACAACTCCAAAGATACAAATCTCCGTTGTAATCGCCCCGTTGAAAATAATCCATACAAGAAAAAATAATAAAAGCATCGTTCTCACTCCTCAGATTTCTGGTGATAATTATACCATGTTTATCCCGTAAGTGGAACTTTATTTTACAATAATTATATTTTTTTCCTTTCTTCTTATATTTTTTTGTCAGATCAGCCAATAGATCACGCCCAGCACCCAGCTGGTAAAAATGCCGTACAGAATTACCGGTCCGGCAATATTAAAGATCTTGCATCCTATCCCGAATACCTGTCCTTCTTTCTGGAATTCAATTGCCGGTGCCGCCACTGAGTTGGCAAATCCGGTGATCGGAACCAGTGTTCCGGCTCCACCGAATTTAGCCAGTGGCTGATACCATCCTACAGCCGTCAGAATAATACTGAGCAGCACCAGTATCACAGAACACCATCCTGCTGCCGTCTCTTCATCCAGCCCCAGTGTATTTCCCATATGAAGTAATATCTGTCCAAGCAGGCAGATCGTTCCACCTGTTACAAATGCTTTCAGACAGTTTTTTATCACACTGTGTTTTGGTGTCACTTTCTTTACATATTCCTGATATGACTGATTTCTTTTTTCTCTGTTCTCTGATTTTTCTGTTTCTTCTTTTTCTGCGTTTGCACTCATCTTTTTTCTCCTTTACCAGTTCTCATAAAACTGCAGCAGACTGCCGGTCATTTTTCCCAGAGCCAGACTCCAGATAATCGCCCCGATTCCCGTAGTAATCCCAATGCGGCGGGAAAATACAGGAAACATATGCACCATCTCCGCCAGGGCCATAATCCACCCTCCAGTATAAATCCCTGCACTGAGTCCCAGCACCAGAAGCCCTGCTCTTCCCAGAGGTACCGGAAGCAAGTATACCGTCAGGCAGTTTCCAAATACCGCTCCCAGGAAAATCATACTTTCATACCATCTGTTTTCTTTTGCCGTATGGGTGATGCCAGTCAGTCTTGTTATAATTCCCAGTCCTACGATCAGGGCAATCACTCCTCCTGCCACCAGGAATCCACAGCTGAAGGCTCCGGCCGCCATTACCACATATTGGATCACTAATCTTTTCACCTTTTTTCTCCCGTCGTCTTTTCCTGCTGTTTTCTTACCCCATAATTGGACATAATTGTCTGATTCACATCCTGCTCATAGGTATGCATCTGTACATCCATAGGGGTGGGGTCCGTTTCGATTCTTTTTCCGGCAAAATGATTAAAAAACAGAATAATGCCAATTCCAAGTCCAAAAGAATACGCCAGCTCCAGTACCGTAAATCCATCTGAAGTCTGCCCGGTAAATAACAGATAGACATCTGCGAATAATCCACGGATATCCACATCGTTATTAAATGTCATAATGGAAAATGCCGCTCCCAAAAAACTCAGGACACTGACCATAATCGTTTTCAGATATCCGGTCAAACGACTTTTTCCCTTTTCTTCTTCATAAGTAATGATAAAATCCGCTTCCCCCAGATTCTCAATTTTCAGAGAAGGGTACTCCTTCTGTATGTCCTCCAGCACATCCAGAACCGACTTTACATATCTTCCGGGTTTTGTTATTTGCAGATTACTCAGTTTCAGCGTCTGTATTTTATTCTGTACAGACGAATTGGCACAGGATGTCTGTGCAATATCCTTCACGGTCAGATTCTTCTGATGTACCAGAACATTACTGTCAATCTTCAGATATAAGGTTTCTGTTGCCACATGATCCCTCTTTTCGGTGTATATTTTTTGTCTATCTCTATCTTTTCCATTTTTCAGTCCTTTATACATAACCGCATTTTCTTCAGTATCTTTTTTTCCATCCTGGATATCTGAACCTGTGTTTTCTGCATTTTTGCAGCAATCTGAGACTGCGTCATTTCTTCATAATAGCGCATATAGATCAGACTTTTTTCCTCTGGATCCAGTACCTTCAGCATATCCTCAAGCAAAACATGATTCATCAGTTCACTGACGGCATCTCTCCTGTCTTCCACCTTATCTTCCAGACAGATTTCATTTCCATCTGACTGATATACAGATTTTTGCAAAGATTCCAGTTCCGCAGAGGCTTCCATAGCCATGATAATTTCTTCTCTTTCCACTCCGGTTACGTCTGAGATCTCCTCTATGGATGGTTCTCTTCCCAACTGTATCGTCAGCATTTCCCTGGCCTTTGATGTCTGATATGCGACATTTTTCAGAGATCTGCTAACCTTCAGCATCCCATCGTCTCTCAGATAACGTCTGATTTCTCCAAGAATCATTGGTACAGCATAGCTTGAAAACCGAACATCCATGTTCAGGTCAAAATAGTCCACTGCTTTCAGCAAGCCAATGCAGCCGATCTGAATCAGATCCTCCATATCTGTTGTTTTTCCCTGATAACGCTTCACCACATGCATGACCAGTCCCATATTCTCTTCTACCGCTGCTTCTCTTGCTTTTTTATCCCCCTGGTGTGCACATTCAATCAGCCACAGGGTGCGATCCATCTCTACTTCCTTTCAAATCTTCCTATTCTTTTCCGCATACATACAGTGGTTCCCTTTCCTGGTTCTGATTCCACTGACAGTTCATCCATAAAGGCTTCCATAAATGCAAATCCCATGCCAGAACGTTCTTCATCCGGTTTGGTTGTATAAAGTGGCTGCATAGCCAGTTCCACATTTTCGATTCCTACTCCATAATCCGTAACCTTCACCTGAAGTTCCTGATCTTCCATGCGGCACTCTATGTATATTTTCTGCACTTTATTTTCATATCCATGTACAATGGCATTGGTCACAGCCTCAGAAAGTGCCGTTTTTACATCCGCTACCTCTTCCAGTGTAGGATTCAGCTGTGTCATAAAAGCCGCCACTGACACTCTGGCAAAGCTCTCGTTGCATGGACGGCTGTCAAATTCCAGTTTCATTTCATTCGTCTCGCTCATGTTCTCCCCCCTAAAACATATTAAATGGCACTGCCTGTCCTTCGTATATATCCAGGACTTTATAGACACCGGACAGTGTCAGAATTCTCCGGATTCGTTCATTCACATGTACGGCAATCACTGTTCCTCCCATAAAACGCATATTCTTATACCGTCCCATAATGACTCCAATACCAGAACTGTCCATAAACTGAGTTCTGGAAAAATCGAACACAATCCGTCTGATATTCCGGCTCTGCAAAATCCGATCAGCTTCTTTTCTCAGTTGTTCCGCATTAAAATGATCCACCTCTTCCGGAAGAAAGATCTGTAAATCAGTTCCTGAAATTTCAAAATACTGTTCCATTTATACTCTCCCTTTCACTATTTCACTTGAATTTACTTATCTTGTGCAAAAGAAAAGAGCCACCGCATTGTCTGCGGCAGCCCCCTTTTTCGAGGTTCCTCATTTGTTTTTTAATACGTCTGTACCCAGATACCATTTTCATCATAATAGCCATTGCCAGTATCTGTATTTCCGGCATCCTGTGCTCCATTGTTCTGATCCGCTGCAATATACGTATCCTGCGTAGTCTGACCTGCTTCTGTACTGGTGGTCTGACTGCTGTCAGAAGAACTACTCTGTGTGTCCGCAGTGTTTCCAGTACTCTTGGACTTCGCTGCTGTCAACACGGAACTGTCTGTAATATAAGGAGAAAGCAGTTCCTCATACTGCGGAAACCGAACGATTGTTTCAGCCAGAGTCTTGTCTGCATTTTCCGTATCATTCAGATTATAGTATGAAAATGCCAGATAATACCAGGCATCATACTGTGTCGGGTCTGCTTCCGTTGCTTTTTTCAGTGCCTCTGCTGCTGTCTTATAATCTCCTGATGAATAAGCAGTCGCTCCCTGGCTGTACAGTGAACTGTACATAGCGCCTTTCACACTGTTCAGCAGACTTTCATACAATGTCTTGGCTTCACCTTCCATACTGTCCGCCTCGATCTCTCCCAGTGTATTTCCTGCTGCATTCTGATCTCCGGAAATAAACTCATTGGCTGCTTTCAGAAGGGTATCATATCCATCTGCCTTATCCTGTGCAGCCTGCATCGTGTTATTCGCCTCATCCACCTTAGCCTGATAATCTTCGATTTCCTTTTCCAGGCTGGTGACTTTAGCGGTTTCTGAGGCCAGCTTGGTATTCGCATCTGTGACGGATTTGCTTGCTTCCTGGTTGATCTTTCTGGTATTTGCCGGGATTCCCAGGAACCAGATCAATGCTGCTCCCAGTACAAATCCCATGAAAATATTCAAAAAGGTAGCCATCGTAGAACTGTCACGGAATGTGGTCGGCTGGATGATGATATCATTACCATTCTTATAGGTTACCGGTCCCAGCAGATGTGGTTCCTTTTCTTCCCCATCTACCGTCTTTCGAAATCTCCTGCTGCTTTTGTTCAGATTGGTTCCTACTCCTGTAGCCTCTTCCACCTCATGGAGATAGCGTAGTGTGGTTGTATTAGTAGTATCAATCTGTGCCGCTTTTTTCAACAGCTTTCTTGCCTTTTCGTACTCCTGCTGCTTCATATAGATCAGCGCCAGCAGATGATAAGCCTTGATCAGATTTGGATTCTGAGACAGGACCTTTTTCAACTGAATCACGGCCATATCCTCATCGTCCTGTTTGCAGTACAGCAGCGCCTGATTATACTTCTTTATAGTCTGGTTGATAGTCTCCAGTTTGTTTTTATTGGACTGCAGCTTTGCAATATAGAAATCTGCCGCATTATTTTCTTCCACGGTATTCTTACTGATGACCCATTCACTCAAGGCGGAAACCACTTCTCCCGTCTCATAATATACCAGCCCCAGCAGGTTTCTGGCATCAATGTTCTCTTTATTAAACTTCAGGCTTCGCTTCAGACAGGAAATCGCACCAGACAGATCCCTGACACTGGCCTTCTCCAGTCCTTCATTGTATAACAGATTGGATATACGGACAATTCGCTTCTGCAGCGTCACGTCTGCTCCACATCCGGTACAATAATCAATTGCAGATAAAGGTGTCCCGCAATAAATACATCTCATAGCGTGTCCCCCTTATCTCCTCTTGTTCTTTTCTTCCTGAATCATTTCTTTTAAAATATCTGTAACATCCGTAAAGTCCCTCTTATATATAGCATCTTCTGCTTCATTTACATCCAGGCTGGGATGAAACTTTTTCAGTTCTTCTTCATAGTTAATCATGCTTTTTCTCCTCTATTACTCTCTTCACTTCTCCTACCAGATACAGGGACCCCACGCAGAACAACAGTCCGTCCCCTTTCTTTTCCAGAGCAAGTGCAAAGGCATCATCTATATCACACACCGGAATCACCGGTACATCAGCGTATCTGTGGAATACTTCTGCCAGTTCCCCTGCCGGAACAATTCTGCTTCCGTGAATCTCTGTTACAATGACTTCCTGAATGCAGCCCGTCTGGCAGATGGTATGTACCATCTCCTCATAGTTCTTTTCTACCACCGCAGAAAACAGCATGACAATTCTGCGGCCTTTTCCAACCTGACGCAGAGTACGTACAAATTCATGTACACCATCTTCATTATGTGCACCATCTACAATGACTCCTGGAAGAACCGTCTCCATTCTTCCCTGCCAGCGGGTAGTACGGATCGCATTCAGACGAGTCTCAAGTGAAATCTCATGCTGTGGATCGATCTCTTCCATGGCCAGAAGTGCCAGTGCACTGTTTCGTACCTGATAAGGTGCCAGATAAGGTACCGTAATTTTCTGTCCGCAATAATACGGTGCATCAAAAGTATAATCCACACTATGGTCTGTGGATCCCAGTATATGAAGAGTCTCTTCATACAGTGGCACTGCCCTGGCATTCTGTTCTTCTGCTTTTTTGCATATTACTTTTTCTGCCCGTTTCTCTCTGCCATCGTAGACAACTGGTACCCCCTGCTTAATAATACCTGCTTTTTCGCCTGCAATCTCTTCTATGGTATCTCCAAGGATCTCCGTGTGATCCAGACTGATGGAGGTAATGACTGTCACAATCGGATGCTCTACAATGTTGGTTGCATCCAGCCTTCCGCCCAGACCGGTCTCCAGAACCAGATATTCCACTCCTTCTTCTTCAAAAATCACCATTCCAATCGCAAAGAGAAGTTCAAAATAAGCCGGATGATAAAATCCATCATCCTGCATCTCTTTCACGATTTTCATTACTTTATCATAAGCTCTGAGAAAAATCTCATCACTGACCGGAATATTATTAATCTGGAATCTCTCATTTATCTTCACCAGATGAGGAGAGGTAAATAATCCGCATCTTTTCCCACCCGCTGCCAGCATCGTGGACAAGAATGCACAGACAGAACCTTTTCCATTGGTTCCTGCCACATGGACTACCTTCATCTTCCGCTCTGGATGTCCGATTCTGCAAATCAGTTCCTTCGTATTCTCCGGTTTATTTTTTGAGGTAAACTTAGGTACACTATTGATATAAGCTTCCGCTTCTTCATATGTCATCTTTTCTTCATCTTCCAATCTCTTAGTTCATCGGAACCCTTACATTCGGTTCCTATTTATCATATATACTTCATTCTGTGATTGCAAGTAAAACTTTTCGCAGGATTCGTCATAAAATCTAAGTTCCTGTTTTATTCTGTTACCGCTTCTTCCGCTTCTTCATTCTCTTCGCCCAGATATTTTTCTACGATCTTATCCAGTTCACCAGTCTCATCCATCGTAGCCAGAGCATCATTTATATCTGCAAGCAAGTCTTCCTCTTCTGCCCCTGCTGCAATCACAAAATTCTGTTCATCTGAAATCCGCTCGCAAATATACAGGTGTTCCTGCTGGCTGCAAAAATATCTTGCCGCTTTTTCATCCAGAACCAGTGCATCGATCTCACCTTTCTCCAACGCCTCCACAGCGTCCTCTTCTTTCTCATAAACAACTGTATGATCCGGGCTCAGCTCTTCTGCCAGTGAAGCGCCATGTAAGGCATCCGCCGCTCCGACTTTTTTTCCTTCCAGATCTTCTTTCTGGAACTCCGGATATTCCTGTGCTGTCACAATGGCATAGTTCACAGACATATATCCATCTGAAAAACTCAGCGTCTCACTGTCCTCTTCCGGTTTTACAATTCTTCCCATGGCAATCTGTGTCTTCCCTGATTCCACTGACTCAAATATGGAATCAAAAGACATATTACAGATCTCCAGATCCATGCCCAGTTCCTCAGCGATCATCCTTGCGATCTCCATATCAATCCCAACAATTTCCTGATCTTCGCAATATTCATAAGGTGGAAAATCTGCATTTGTTGCCACACTTAAGGTTGCTGTATGAGAAGCCTGCGCACACACTGGTACGGCCAGTGTGGCTGCTATACCTGTAACAGTCGGAATTATTTTTTTACTTTTCTTCATGTCTTTTTTTCCTCCTTATCATCAATGCTGCTACAAAGATTCCAAAGGAAACCACGGAAATCACTATACTTATACGGATTCCCGGCATTTCATAGTGCAGTTCCACTGTATGTGTCCCTGCTTTGAGGTCCAGTCCCATATACATAATATTCACTTTTCGAATCGGTACTTTTTCCCCATCCACATAAGCACTCCAGCCATTCTGGTATGGAATACTCAGGACCAGAAGCTGATCCTTTTCTGTATCTATCGTTCCGGATACGGAATTCATTTCTTCTGTTACATTCTCCAGCGAAACGGCTTTCCTCTGCTGCACATATTCAGTCAACTTTTCCATTGGCTGACAATACACAGAAATATCATCTACTGTCATCGTACATTTTTTAGCAAATCTGATCGTACAGTAAGTCTTTCCCTTTTCCGCATATCCAAGATTGAAAAGATAATCTTCCTGTCCTGTCGCATAGGTATTATAATCGCCATGATAATAATAAGAAATATCGTAGCTGCCCTCGTCTGCATCAAAATAAAACCATACTTTACTGGCATTCTTCATACTCAGTGATTCCAGGTTAATATAAGTCTCCGAATCATCCAGGCCATCGAACCAGATCGTCATCTCTGCATTCTTCTTCTTAACCTGTATCTCTTTTCCATCAAACGTCACACCATCGCTGCATTCTATTCTCTGTATCGGCACTTTTTGTCCGGATATGGTCAGTTCACTGGTATCCATCATGTAATTCTGATCCTGTACTGTCTCATTCTCCACAACAGCCGCCTGCAGCATGGCCTCCTGTCTTTGAGCCGTATCCAGTTTTTCCATATTTTCCCATGAAAGTACTTTGTCATAGCAGTATCCAAGTGGAAGTACATTCTGATTCTCGTAGATTGTATAATATACGTCATCCCGTAATACTTCTTTCACTTTTTCATATCCATATGGAATCTCACTGTCTGAGTCACTTTCCGGAACCTGATATTTGACACATGCAAGGGTATCCAGAAAGCCTCTTGCATCAAATCCTTTCACTCTGACCAGACTCCAGGAAGATAAGCCCATTTCCCGATAAAAATCTATCATAGACTTTGACAGGGTACTGGAATAATAAACGATTCCTTTATAGCCCAGCATCATGGACGCTCCCTGTACATTAGACTCACTTTTTCTGGAATAAGACCGGTAAAATCCAGTGTCATCCAGTTCATCTAATACTTTTAAAGGCGTATCGGTTGCCTGCTCTATTACTTTTCCTGCCGTAGTAAATTCATGTGCCATGCCTGCAAAATATCCGCAGTACCGATATACACCACTTACCCACAGAGAAATGACCACAATCACCGGGATCGCACTTTGCTTCATCCATTCCGGCATCTTTTTCTGGTAATTCAGCATCAACAGAATTATCCAGGTTCCCAGGAATCCAATACCAGCCACTACCACCGAAGGCTTATATTCCTGACGAAGCAACAGTCTGCCGATTCCAAGATACAGATAAGGCAGTGCAAAGAGAAACGTAATCAGCAGATCTCTTCCTGACATTTTTTTCAGTTCTTCTGACATCTTCGCTGTAATCACCGCCACAAGCATGGCAATGGCATAACACCAACGGTTATTCAATGCTCCAAATCCGCTGAATACCAATCCAAATGCAGGGATCAGACAGAATACCGTTCCTGTCACAAAAGCAGCTTTCAGTGTTTTATTCCCTTTTCGCAAAAACAGAAGTTCTACACAGATATAGGACAGAGGAATAAATCCAAGCCACATCCATCTGCCAGGTGTTATGGCAGCAGAAAGGAAACTCTGGTATAATTTTTCCATCCATTCGCTTCCATAACTCCATAAAGAAATCCTCTGTTCTGCCGTTACTCCTGTACGTGAAGAAGTAAGGTAATCTGCGAAAGTATTAAAAAATGTAATATTGGCTATGCCAATTCCCAACAGATATGACCCAATAATGGTGCGCATTCTCAGCAGGAACTCCCGGATACTTTTCTTTTCTTCTCCGCAAAAAAATCGTATCAGGAAATATACTCCCATCAGAAGCGTATTCATATAAGTGAAATAATAGCCACACCAGAGACTTACTGCCACAAATATGGTACACAGATACCATCGTTTTTTCCGATAGATCTCTTCCATGGCCAGCAGCAGCATCGGAAGCGTCATCATTGGTATAATAAAATGGCTGTGACGCATCCCCGCAAACAGTCCATACCCAGAAAATACATAAACCATGCTTCCTGTCAGACACTGCCATCTGTCATAATGAAAATACTTCAGAAATATGGTCAGACTCAGTCCGGAAAGATAAAATCTCAGTACAATCAGAAAACCATATGCAAATTCCAACTGATTCTCATCGAACAACAGATAAAGCCAATATAACGGTTCTGTATGTAATGGCACAGAATCCCCCATGCCAATATGAAAATCATACATCCGGAAAGCCCGTTCTCCATTTAAAAGATTCTGCAATGTCTCCTTTACCCATGTAATAAAATAAGAAACTTTTGGTATATACTGAGAAGAGGCATCTGTGGTCCAGCAAAAACTCTTTTGATTCTCCAGAAACCACACAAAAACACCAGCCGAGACAAGTACAAATAACAGTGTATACCATCCGAGATATCCTGTTATTTTCCTTCTTTTCAATGCCTGCTGTTCTTTTTTGTATTCTTTATTTTCTATCATAAATTTTCCTTTTTTTCGCTTATTTTTTATTCAAATTATATGGGAAAAAAAAATATATGTCAAGGTAAGCGCCTTTCGTTGCTTTTTACGTTTGACATTCCTTTTTTCTAACAGTATAATAAAATATACTGTTAAATTTATTATTTTATTGAAAGAAAGGGAAAACTATGAAACGATACTTGAAAACGCTTTTTCCGCTGATCTTTCTTATGGTCTGCCTGTGCTGTACTACTGCCAGTGCAGCTTCTGTGCCTGGGAAAGTAACTGGATTAAAAGCAACCTCCAGTGATGCTTCCATCAAATTGAAATGGAACAAAACTTCCAAAGCCAAAAAATATGCAGTCTATCGTGTAGATAATAATGGCGGACAGGAAAAACTGGTGAAGAAAACCTCATCCACTTCCTGCACTGTAAAGGGCACCATCGGTGTTACCTCTTATTATAAAGTATGTGCTCTGAACAAGTCCGGTAAAAGCGGCGCTTTTTCTTCTGTGATTGCCGTAACACCACGGGTAAATGCACCTAAGACGCCATCTAACTTTTATCTGAAATCCAGAGGCAGCCTTTATGTTACCTTAAAATGGAGTCGTGTTAACAATGCAGGCGGATATGTAATCGAGTCTTATAATGAGAGCACCGGTTCTTATGATATAATCAAGACCATCAGTTCTTCCAAAACGAAAGAGACTTCCATCAAAAATCTGACAGAAAATACTACTTATAAGTTCCGCATCAGAAGCCTTCGTAAGGTGAATGGTTCTGTTATCTACAGCAGTCCTTCTGATGTCATAACCGTAAAGGCTGTCAAGTTCTCTTCCACTGTAAAATCTGTGCGTGCTCCTTACTATACCGTAAAAGTTAAGAAAACTGTGAACGCCAGCAATCTGTCCGGTGGAGGCAACATTACTCTGAAGGCCGGTACAAAACTTGTTGTAAAAAGCAAACACGGTTCCAAAGTAAAAGGTTATACCAGTGATGGCTCCGCTATTCAGGTGAAACGTTCCTTTCTGAAATATACCGGACTGGACAGTCGTGATTCTGATTACTCCACTGAAGTAAAGGAACAATTCATTAACAGCAAAGGACTGGGAAGCAGAACAAAATATTTCATCTGGATTTCCCAGTATACTTATCGTACCAATATTTTTAAGGGTTCTGCAGGAAACTGGAAACTGGTAGGCAGTTATCCATGCATCGTTGGAAGCTGGAGCAGTCGTACTTCATCTGGTATGCACCGGATTCTGAAGAAAAACGGTTCTGGTCAATATGGCGGTCCGGTTATTACTTTTACACCAGGCACCGGAACATCCAGCAGTCCAAACGGAAATGCCTTCCACAATTTCGTCAACAGCAGCCGCGTAGGCGCCAAATCCCATGGCTGTGTACGTGTAAACCGAAGTGTTCTGAATTATATCTATAGTCATTGTCCGGTGGGCACATCCGTATACATTTATTAAAATACCAGACAGGCGGTTCATCTTTCATTGATGAACCGCCTGTTTTTCTAACTATTCTGTTAAAGACTCTTCTGGAATGAACACCCGGTCTTTTCCAGGTTCCTTTGGCAGCTTAGCCCTTTCTACTGCCTCCTGACAGAAATATTCCTGTGCACAGAGCCGCTTCTTTCCTCTCCGGTTCACCTTCACATAACTTCCGTCTGACTGTAAAATATGAGATTTCACATTGTCTTCCAACTGAATCTGCAAAATATGATCCAGTTCTGTTTTGAGCTTCTCATCTTCCACCGGGAATAAAATCTCTACACGTTTATCCAGATTTCGCGGCATCCAGTCCGCACTTCCCATGTAATACTCTTCCATTCCATTGTTGCGAAAATAAAAGATTCTGGCATGCTCCAGGAAATTTCCCACAATCGAATGAACTGTAATGTTCTCACTGATTCCCGGGATTCCAGTCTTCAGACAGCAGATTCCCCTTATAATCAGTTCGATCTTCACACCTGCTGCAGAAGCTTCATAAAGCAATGCAATAATATCACGGTCACACAGCGAATTCATTTTGGCAATGATATGAGCTTCTTCTCCATTTCTGGCGTGTTCTGTTTCCCTTTGAATCAGTTCTGCGAAACGATCTCGCAGCCAAAGTGGCGCCAGGGACAGCTTATTCCAGTTCTTTGGTTCGGAATAGCCGGACAGCATATTAAATACCGCTGTCGCATCTTCTCCGATCGGTTCAGCACAGGTTAGCAGACCGCAGTCTGTATAGAGCTTTGCCGTGGAATCATTGTAGTTTCCGGTTCCCAGATGCACATATCTGCGAATACCATCTGCTTCCCGTCTTACCACAAGCGTTATTTTACTGTGCGTCTTCAGTCCAAGCAGACCATAGATGACATGGCAGCCTGCTTTTTCCAGCATCTTTGCCCAGACAATATTATTTTCCTCATCAAAACGTGCCTTTAATTCTACCAGAACAGACACCTGCTTGCCATTTTCCGCTGCCTGTGCCAGTGCTGCAATAATTGGTGAATTACCGCTGACACGATACAGAGTCTGTTTAATAGCCAGTACGTCTGGATCTTTCGCCGCCTGTTTTACAAAATTCACTACCGGATCAAAGGTCATGTATGGATGATGGAGTAAAATATCCTGCTTCCGGATAGCTTCAAAGATATCCTCTGTGTGCATCAGCGCCGGTACCGGCTGTGGAATATATTTTTTCTCCTTCAGTTTTTCAAATCCTTCCATGCCATATATCTTCATCAGGAATGTCAGATCCAGTGGTCCGTTAATTAAAAAGATCGCATCATTTTTGATATCAAATTCCTTCTTGAGAATTTTCAGGAGCGGCTTTTCCATTCCTTCTTCCACTTCCAGGCGGATAACTTCTCCCCACTGTCTCTTTTTCAGCTGTTTCTGAATCTCTTTTAATAAATCTGCGGCTTCATCTTCTTCAATGGTCAGATCCGCATTTCGCATGATCCGGTATGGATGTGCGCAAACTACATCATAGTTCAGGAACAGTTTGCCAATATTCCGTTCGATAACCTGCTCCAGATGAATCACACTGCGCATTCCATCTTTTCCAGATGGGATCTCCACAATCCTTGTCAATACCGAAGGCACCTGTACCGTTGCAAACTGCGGTTCTTCCTCACTGCCTTTTTTGGAAATCAGTGCTCCTATATTCAGTGTTTTATTACGAATCAAAGGAAACGGCCTGGAGGAATCCATGGCCATCGGAGTCAGCACAGGATACACATTCTCATCAAAATAACGATCTACATATTCTTTCTGAGCTTCTGACAATTCCTCATGAGTGGCAATGATCTCCAGCCCATTCTGCTTCAGAAGTGGTACCAGGCTGCGTTCATAAGTAGAATACTGTACATTTACCATATCATGTACGCGTTTCAGAATCAGATCAATCTGTTCCTGAGCTGTCATGCCGGCAATATCTTTCTTCGTATAGCCTGCATGTACCATATCTTTCAGGGATGCCACACGAATCATAAAGAATTCATCCAGGTTTGATGCTGTGATACTCAGGAACTTTAATCGTTCAAATAAAGGAATATTCTTATCTCTTGCCTCACTGAGTACCCGCTCATCAAAACTGATCCAGCTGTCTTCCCTGTTTCTGTAATAGTCCGGTTTGTAATACTCTGTATTCACCTGTGCTCCCTCCCTATAGATTCTTTTTCTTACGGATCATTGGCCGTACATGAAATACTTCTTCAAAATAGTCCGCTTTTGGTGGAAATAATCCTTTTTCCAGTGTGATATCTTCACCGGTATCCACCACAATTTCCAGCTGTGAGTCCTTTAAGATCAGCCGTACCTGCTCAAACTTCTGCTTATGACTGCGATCCAGTGCATTAGCCACACGTAAAATAGCTACCAGTTTCACAATCACCAGATAATCTTCCGGCCGCAGTTGCTGGGTCAGCACATCTTCCATAGTAAATTCTACTGTATTATATCTTACTACGTTGGCAATAATGCTTCTTTCCACAGTGGACAACCCAATAATCTCTGTTGCCATAATAATGCTGTAAGAACACTGGGCTGCATCTGATAAATTAATATATTTGCCGCAGCCGTGAAGAATCACTGCGATCTGCAAAAGCAGTCTCTGTCGCTCTCCCAGCCCGGAGATTTTCTTCATTTTATCAAAAATGGACAGTGCCAGTTTTTCCAGATTGCGAATATGTCCTTTGTTTCCCTGATATCGTTTGGCAATGATACGGGCAGCTGCAATAATATCATCATTAAACTGATGTTCCGGCTTAATATAACGCATTTTCTGAGCATAGTCATAAGCGATTCCATCGCTTAATGAGGTACCCGGCAGATAAATCGCCTCTGCTTCTAATTCCTCGATGATGCGTTTATAGATCGTAACAGAAGGAAGAATCAGAGAGGCACTTTCTGAAGGGATTCCATACTCCTTGGCAATCTCTTCCGGGTGCTTATAAATGATAGCATCGTACATGGCACGAAATTCTTCTGCCGTGACCTCATGCTTTTTCAGCAGTTCCAGGATGTAATCTCCGGTAATAATCAGGCACTTGATATCACGATCCTTCAGATACATCTTTTTAAAGCTTTCCAGATCATTATTGATCAGTTCTTCCACCATTTCCTCGGTATGAAGCGTTTCTCTGGAAAAATCTGCTACTTTCTCACGAATTCGCAGATTTCCAATACGGATATTCTGCGTGGTCACAAGCTTGTCATTATCAAATAAGCATACCTGCACACTTCCACCGCCTACTTCTACAATGGCTGTACCCTTCTGAATTATTTTGTAAAAGTCCTTTTCTCCAAAAGCAATTGACTTATAATCCAGGAATCTCTGCTCAGAGTTGTCCAGAATCTCCATATGAATTCCTGTCATATGTTCCACGTACTCCGCAATCAACATATGATTTTCTGCTTCTCTGACCGCACTGGTGGCACAGGCGCGGTAGACTTTTACCTTATATCCATTCATGATCTTTACAAAATCATTCAGTACTTTGCACAACTCCTCAATCTTGTCTACCCCGATTTTACCTGTGGTATAAGTATCCTTTCCCAGTTCAATCCGGTATCTGACATGATCGATCTCCTTGAACTCTTTCCGTGTCACATACTGAAAAATCTTCATTTCCACTTCATAGGAACCAACATTGATCGCAGCAAATAGTGTGACAGCCATCTTCTTTTCTCCTTTATTGTTATTGGTTTGAAATACTTACATCTTTCCCAGCAGGTAATCGATAAACTGCTGTGCGGTTCTTCCTGATAATCCGCCATGGGACAGTTCCCATTTATTGGCTTCCAGAAGCAGCTCGTCCTCGTCCATCACCACATGATTCTTTTCTGCAAGCGTTCTGACAATGTTCTGGAATTCTTTCTTACTTGGTGCGCAGAAGAAGATCTGCACTCCAAAACGATTCACCAGTGACAGCTTTTCCTGTACCGTATCAGAAGAATGAAGATCATCTCTTCTGTCCTCTTTATCGCTGAACTTCTCTCTTACCAGATGTCTGCGGTTGGATGTTGCATAAATCAGGATATTATCCGGCTTGCGTTCCAGTCCACCTTCAATCACTGCTTTCAGGTACTTGTATTCAATCTCAAAGTCTTCAAAAGACAGATCATCCATATAAATAATGAACTTATAATTACGGTTCTTTACCTGGGCAATCACATCATTCAGATCCTGGAACTGGTGCTTGTATACTTCAATCACACGAAGTCCCTGGTCATAGTATTTATTTAAGATTGCTTTGATACTGGAAGACTTTCCGGTTCCCGCATCTCCAAAAAGCAGGCAGTTATTCGCTCTTTTTCCTTTAATAAATGCTTCTGTATTATCAATCAGCTTCTGCTTTGCCGCTTCATATCCTACCAGATCTTCCAGGCACACATGAGCGATTCTGGTGATCGGCACGATCTTCACTCCCGCTTCGTCATGCACAATTCGAAAGGCTTTGTGCAGCCCCAGTTTGCCTACACCAAATTCTTTGTAAAAATGAATCATATGTTCCATAAATTCTTCCACAGAAACGGAAGCTTCCAGTTCCCAGGTCAGAGTATCGATACGATCACGAATTCTCTGGTTGAATTGTTTTCCGGAGCCACTGTTCTGATATGCTCTCAGATATTGCATGCCGGTAACCCCCAGCTTTTCATCCAGTTTTCCGAAATCAAACTGATACAGTGCACGGAAAATCTCAAAATCATGTCTGACCAGCTCATTGATCGTACCTTCTATTCTCCCTACAATCTCACAGGAAGTACTGAATACGTTCTCGTTGTTCACCAGCAGATAGGTCAGATAATTATGCCAGAGATTGCCGGCGAAGCCAAAGTTCCCGGCCATCTCAATCAGCCCGTGAGCAGTTTCATAATACATCTCTTTCAGTACGCTGCTTTCTTCTTCTTCGTAATGGTCCAGTATCCAGATCATATCTTCAAAGATTCTTCCATCTTCAAAATTGCGATAGATCATTAATTCTTCTGTTCTTGTCATAGCTTGCTCCTGTTTAGTAATTTCCAAGTATTTTCATATTTGCCGCTTCTTCCGTAATGCCACGGATTGCATTTTTTACAGCACTGTCATTCAGATTGCCTTCAAAATCCACAAAAAAACGATACTCCCAGTTTCTTCCCGGAAGCGGGCGGGATTCAATCTTGCTCATATTCAGATTATTATAAATGAAATGAGATAAAATATTGTACAATGATCCGCTGTGATGTGGCAATTCAAAGCAGATACTGATCTTTTTCGCATTCTTTTCAAAAATGCGCTGATTGGATACAATAATGAATCTGGTAGAATTCACATCATTCTCACAGAGATTCTCATCCAGAATCTCCAGTCCGAAAGTCTCTCCGGCAATCGCACTGGCAATTGCTGCCTGTGTCTTATCATGGTCTTCTGCCACCTTCTTGGCCGCACCTGCTGTATTCTCCAGTGCGGTCTGTGTCCAGTTGCGATGACGATTCAGATACTGTTCGCACTGCATCAGAGCCTGCTCATGAGAATAGACACTGCGGATATCCTCCAGCTTTGCTCTCGGACATCCCAGCAGCTTATGTTCAATTCTTATGATCTGCTCTCCAACAATGTAATCATCGTATTTCAATAACAGATCATAGATTTCACTGACAAAACCAGCAGTTGAATTTTCAATTGGAAGTACTGCAAAATCTGCCATTCCTTCTGAGATGGCGCTTAACGCATCTCTCCACTGTTTTACATGAAAGGAAGTAATCTCATCTCCGAAGAATGCTTTCATGGCTGCCTGACTGTAAGCACCTTCTACCCCCTGAAATACAACCCGGACATTTTTCTTCTCCAGCTGCTCCACTTCTGTAAATGGCAGCTTACCTACCACACCTTTTTTGGTCAGCAGCTGATACTGAAGCTTACGGCTCATGGACATAATCTGCTGAAACAGTTCTTCGATTCCATGGCTGTTAAAATTATTATGTGTCAGCCCTTTTAATGTCTCCAGCTTGGAGTCCTCCCGTTCTTTATCAAAGACTTTCTTCCCTGTCTCAATCTTATATTCTGCCACCTGACTGCTGACAGCCATACGTTTTTCATATAAATCTACAATCTGACGGTCGATGTCATCGATCTGGTTTCTTAATTCTGATAAATCAATCATATATTACTCCTGTTTTCCTTTCATTTATTGCTTTTCGGATCTCACCAAGGAAAGACAGGGAACCAAATGCCAGTACTACACCATCCGACCTTTTTGCCTGCTCCACAGACTCCCGAACCGCTTTTTCTATATTCTTTTCCGCATGAACCTGCGGACAATACTGCTTTGCAGCTTCTGCCAGTTCCTTTGCAGGCAGTGCCCTTGGATTGCCTGGGGTCTGAATAGTAATCACCGACTTTACATGGGGCAGAATACAATGCAGCACCTGATCATATTCCTTATCCCGAAAAACCCCACAGATCGCATAGATCTCTTTATTTTTCAGGCACTGGCAAATGGATTTTTCCAGTTCTGCTGCTCCATCCGGATTATGTGCCCCATCAATAATCACCATGGGATCTTTCTTCAGCACAGTAAATCTTCCATTCCATCGTGTCTTTGCGAATCCCTGCCGCATCTGCTCCTCACTGATCGAATAGCCCAGTTCCCTCAGTGCCTGCACACCAATATAGGCAGTCACCGCATTTTTGATCTGATAACTTCCACCAAGATAAATGCAGATGTCACGGTCACGGCCATAAGAGAAGCTCTGCTCCTCCAGACCATAGCGGATGTCTTCTGCCTGCTCCCAGTCTGCTACTTTTAATACAGCATTGCAGCTTCTGGCTTTTTCTTCCAGCACAGCCATGGCTTCCGGTGCCTGCTTTGCAGATACTACCACCGTTCCCTGCTTAATAATACCTGCCTTGTGTCCGGCAATCTCAGCCAGTGTATTTCCCAGAAATGCTGTGTGATCCTTGCTGATGGATACGATAACTTCCATCACTGTCGTGCGGATCACATTGGTAGCATCCGTGTCACCCCCCATACCAGTTTCCAGAACAACAATATCACAGTTCTGATCCACAAAATGTAAAAAAGCCATTGCCGTTTCCACTTCAAAAATCGTCGGATCCGGCATATTCTTTTCCCGCATCCGTTCAATAGCCTGCTTTATCTTTTCCACATAGCAGCTCACTGCCTCACAGCTGATATATTCCTCATTTACCTGAATACGCTCCCGATAAGAAAACAAAGTCGGGGATATATACCGTCCCACCCGGTATCCTGCTTCTTTTAAAATAGTAGACAGATAAGCCAGCACAGAACCTTTTCCATTGGTTCCTGCAATATGGATAAACTTCAGCTGATCCTGTGGATTCCCAAGTTCCGCCAAAAGATGTTCCATACTCTCCAGTCCGAGCACAATTCCGGTTTTATTCATTTCCTCCAGATAGCTTCTCGCTTCCTCGTATGTCATAATTTCTCCTCATTTGATACTTCATCACTTTTCCTGCCTGCCTCTATTCTTATGGACACGGCATATTATTTTTTAGTATATCATACCTCATCTTTTTTTCAAGTAGCATACTTTTTCGCTTTCTGGACATACTGACTCTATGAAGAACTTTATGAAATGCGGTATCTGTGGCTGGTGTCTGGAGCTTCTCTGGACCAGCCTGCATTCCCTGTCCCGCCAGGATTATAAGATGATCGGTCATTCTTCCGTTTGGATGTTCCCGATCTATGGCATGGCTGCCATCATAGGACCGCTGTCCAGAAAACTGAAAAACCAAAATATCGCTCTTCGTGGTATGCTCTACATGAATGGCATCTTCACCATGGAGTACCTGACCGGTACCCTTTTAAAAAAGCATGATCTCTGTCCCTGGGATTACAGCAATGCTCCTCTGAATTTTCATGGTGTCATCCGTCTGGACTATGCCCCTGTCTGGTTCCTCACAGGGCTCCTGTTTGAAAAAGTTGTAAAACACTGATTTTTCTGCTTGCTATTTTAAACTTTTCGTGTATACTGTTTACAGAGTATACGAAAAGGAGATAATTAGATGAGACATTTGATGAACCCTTTAGATCTTACCGTAGAGGAAATCGACGGTATTCTTGATCTTGCGAATGACATTGAAGCGAACCCTTCCAAGTATTCACATAAATGTGATGGCCTTAAAATTGCTACTTTATTTTATGAACCAAGTACACGAACACGACTCAGTTTTGAAGCTGCTATGATCAATCTGGGTGGTCAGGTACTTGGTTTTTCTTCGGCTGCCAGCAGTTCTGCTGCCAAAGGAGAAAGCGTTGCTGATACGATCCGCATGATTTCCTGCTACGCAGACATCTGTGCGATCCGTCATCCAAAGGAAGGTGCTGCCTATGTAGCTTCCACCAAATCATCCATTCCTGTCATCAACGCAGGCGACGGCGGACATCAGCATCCTACCCAGACGCTTACCGATCTGCTGACTATCCGTTCCCTGAAAGGACACCTGGATAACCTGACCATTGGTTTCTGCGGAGACCTGAAATTCGGACGTACGGTTCATTCTCTGATCCATGCCATGATCCGTTATCCAAATGTACGCTTTGTCCTGATCTCTCCAGAGGAGCTTCGTGTGCCAAGCTATATCCGTGAAGATGTTCTGGCCAAAAACAATATTCCTTATAAAGAAGTTGTTCGTCTGGAAGATGCACTTCCGGAACTGGATCTGCTCTACATGACCCGTGTGCAGAAGGAACGTTTCTTCAATGAAGAGGATTATGTACGTATGAAGGATTTCTATATCCTGGATAAAGAAAAGATGAAACTGGCCGGACCTGATATGCTGGTTCTCCATCCGCTTCCTCGTGTAAACGAGATTGCTGTAGAAGTTGATGATGACCCACGAGCAGCCTACTTCAAACAGGTCCAATACGGCGTCTATGCAAGAATGGCCCTGATTCTGACACTGTTGAAATGGCGCGACCAGTAATTCGAAAAAGGAGTGTGAAAACTTATGTTAAATGTAGGACAGTTAAACGAAGGATTTGTTCTGGATCATATCGAAGCCGGCAAAAGTATGACCATTTATCATTATCTGAAGCTGGATGAACTGGACTGTACTGTTGCAATTATCAAAAATGCCACCAGCAACAAAATGGGCAGAAAAGACATCATCAAGGTGGAATGTCCAATCGATATGCTGAATATCGATATTCTGGGATTCATTGACCACAATATTACGGTAAATATTATCAAAGATGGGATGATTGTTGCTAAAAGGGAACTGACTCTTCCGAAAAAGATTGTCAATATCCTGAAATGCAAGAATCCGAGATGTATCACTTCTATTGAACAGGGACTGGATCAGATCTTTACTCTGACCGATCCGGAAAAAGAAGTATACCGCTGCAAATACTGTGAACAGAAATACGGCAGCGGACAATAAATAGCTGTGATAAAAAGGTGCCTTGAAACCGTTAAGTTTCAAGGCACCTTTTTTGTTGTCATGGCATATCTGTGAGCAAAGCGATAAGCCGGGTTATGTCGTGAATGATCATCTATCCAGGCCTGATGTTGCCACCAGGCTCAAGCGACCTACCTAAAGCTGACGGGCCGCCATATGCTTTTATTCGGTCTTGCTTCGAATGGGGTTTACATATGCCCTGTCTGTTACCAGCCAGGCGGTAGTCTCTTACACTGCCCTTCCACCCTTACCTCAAAAGAGGCGGTACATTTCTGTTGCACTATCCTTGGAGTCGCCTCCACCGGACGTTATCCGGCATCCTGCCCTGTGAAGCCCGGACTTTCCTCGTCTGGCACCTTTCGGCCTGCCAGCCGCGATCATTTACCTTACTCACAAGATGATACTATAACTGATCCTCGCATTTTTGTCAAATAATATTTGTTGAAAAACTATACCTGATAACAGCTTCCGCCCACAAATTCTCTTAAAAGTGAATTTAACGGGATATTCTCACTCGGAATGCTCACAAAATAATCCAGAAACTTCAGAAGTCGCTTTGCTTCCTGATATTCCGGTTCTTCTCTCCTGATCCCCAGCAAAAGTGGCTGCGCATACACTTTCAGGACAGCCAGTTCATAGATCAGGGCGGAGTTAAACATTACATCTGCTTCTTCCTGATATGGGAAAATATGCGCTTCTTCTCCTCTTCTGACAGACGGCCACATAGCTATCGTATCCCTGGCCAGCGTTCCTCTTGTTCTTGCATCCCTGACGATTCTTCGCAGCAGCCTGCCATCTGTAGTCGGAATCCGATTATGTTCATCGATATTTAACTGGGTCAGCGCACTGATATAGATCTTAAACTTGCTTTCCTTCGGAAGTGAATGAGACAGTCTGTCATCCAATCCATGGATCCCTTCTATTACCAGTACATCATCCGGTCCCAGTTGAAGAACATTACCTTTATATTCTTTTTTTCCGGTCTTAAAGTTAAATATCGGCATATCCACTGCCTTTCCGGCGAGCAGATCCGTCATATTCCGGTTAAACAATTCGATATCGATTGCTTCCAGACATTCATAATCTGGATTTCCATCTTCATCTCTCGGTGTATCTTCCCGTTCCACAAAATAATTATCCATCGGAATCGGGTGCGGCTTCATGCCATTCGCTGCCAGCTGTGTGGATAGCCGGTGGGAAAATGTAGTCTTTCCAGAGGAAGAAGGGCCTGCAATCATAATCAGCTTCTTTTCCGGCTGCGCCGTGATCATCGAAGCAATTTCGCTGATCTTCTTCTCCTGCAGAGCTTCCTGTACCAGCATCAGGTCATGCACACTTTCTGACACAATCCGGTCATTTAGGTCTCCTACCGTACGAATCTTCATCATCTCTCCCCATTTCAGAGATTCCTTCTGTACCTGGAACAGCTTGGCATCCGCCCGAAACTCCGGCACTTTATCCGGTTCTGATCTCTTTGGCATCTGAAGCACGAATCCTTCATCAAAAGGTATCAGAGTAAACTGATCCAGATAACTGGTATCCGGTACCATATAGCCATAAAAGTAATCCTTAAATCCTGCCAGATCGTAAATATTCACCTTAGAGGCAATCCGGTAATGGAACAGTTTTTCCTTATCTTCCATGCCAAGTCTGCGAAACAGCTCTATGGCTTCATCTGTGGAAATGGATGTCTTGGTAATCGGCAGCTTCTTTTCCACCATCTCCCGCATCGTCTGCTCCACCTGTTTCAAAAATGTGAGTTCTGTTTTTTTCTCGCCGGAAATGGTCACATAGAATCCACTTCCTACGGAATAATGAACGCCCACACGATCCACCAGTTCAAACCCTCCTACCGTATAAACAGCTTTCAGCATCAGTAAAATCATGCTTCTGCGATAGGTCATAAATCCATTTTTATCTTTCAACGTCAGCAGACAAATCTCTTCCCCGTCTTTCATTTTCTTGGTAAGCTCTTTTAATCTGCCATTTACTGATGCCAGCACAATTCTGCTGTCTGCATATTTCTGAAACTCCTGTGCAGCATCCAGATAGCGGGTACCTTCCCGGTATGTCTTTTCTTTTCCGTCAATTTTTACCTGTAACATTTTTTCCTGCATCTTAAGTCTCTCCTTTTTCAGTTCTACATCACTTGAAATGGATTGCCACTCTCTGTCTTTTTTATCTCCAGATTTGGAAACTGCGATTTCAGGTACTGTTCCATGCGGCTGATGAAGATATGTTCCAGTCCATAGTGTCCTGCATCGATCACAGCGATCCCCCGATCCACCGCATCAATTCCATCATGATGTCCGATATCGCCGGTGATCATCACCTGCGCCTTCTTTTTGATGGCAGTTCCAATCATACTTTTTCCGGATCCAGGGCAGATCGCCACCCGTTCGATCACCTGATCCATATCACCAAATATTTTTACCGTATCCAGCCCAAAAATACGTTTCACAATCTGTGCGCACTCTTCCACAGTCACCGGACGTACCAGAGCTCCCACCCGGCCGATTCCCTCCGGCATACCATTTTTTTCATTTATTCCTGTTATCTCCAATATTTCCGGATGCTGAAGTTTCATCATCTCACCTGCTGCTTCTCCCATTTCCACCACATCGTAATTGGTATGCATGGCATAGTGACAGATATCGTTCCGAATTAATGTAAAAATCTTATGTCCGGTCAAAGATTCTGCCTGTACCTGACGGATTCCATCCAATGTCAGTGGATGGTGCGTCAGCAGCATATCAGCCTTCCATTCTGCTGCTTCTTTTATTACTGCATCTGTCGCATCCAGTGCCAGAAATACTTTTCGTACTGCTTTATTTTTCCGTCCCACCTGCAATCCACTGTTATCCCAGCTTTCTGCTTTTTCCAGTGGATACCGTTCTTCCAGTTTCTGTGTCAGTTCTTTCATGGTCATCTCATCTGCTCCTTTGCCAGACGGATTTTCTCTTTCTTTTCCTGTACTTCCGCCCGTCTTCTTTCAATATGTTCTCCACTTTTCCCTTCCAGAGAACTCAGGATCTCCCCGCAAATCTTTTCCTCTTTCTCCAGGAACTCCAGTAATACAGGATTCCTTGCTGCAATCAGATATTTCCCAAATGCATATTCCTGTTCTTCCCAGTTCTCCTGTGTTCCATGTTCCACCCGCATCATCGGATAATACTTTCCTTCATCCAGTACCATATTCTCTGCCGTGATCCGATAGCCATGTCCTGCCAGGAACTTTCTTACCTGCTCCAGTTCCGATTGAGGCTGAAGTACCAGCGTCTGCACTGTTTTCAGGATTTCTTCACCTGCCTCCAGAATACGTATGGTCAGAAGCCCGCCCATTCCGGCAATGATCACGCCATCTGCCTCGCCACTCTTTAGTGCTGCCGCTCCATCCGACAGTCTGGTCACAATCTTATCTTCCATCCTATAGGCCTGAATATTCTTTTGTGCCCGCTCCAGTGGTCCTTTATTTACATCCATGGCAATCGCTCTTTCCGCCAGATGCTGCTCCACCATATAGATTGGAATATATCCGTGATCGGTTCCGATGTCTGCAATACACTGACAGGTTCCGGCCAGCCTTACCACTGCTTCTAATCTTTTTGATAACTGCATAGTTTCTCCATCTTCCGTGGAATTACTGTTCTCCAAAATCCACTCTTATTTTCTGTATCTGTGTCAGCTTTTTCCGGTCAGCAATAATCTGCTGAAGTCCTTTTATATCAGTCGGATCCAGATTCGCTGTGCGCTGTTCCAGACTGTATGTCAGAATCTTGCCCAGTGTCTCTTTAAATGCCTTCTCCCGGTCTGCATTTGTCTCCACCTGAATAGTCGTATTAAACAGGGATGCTGCTTCTCTCTGCTCCTCCGGTTCTGTAAAATGATTGATGATCTTTGCCGGATTACGCTCTCCGGATTCATACTGTTCAAATAAAAGACCTGCCACAGTTTCATAGAGCTCTGTGGAAAAATCTTCTTTTTTGAGATATTGTCTGACCAAAGGATATAGAGATGGGTACTCAATCAGCCAGGTCAGCATCAGTTTCTGGGACTTCACCACGCCTTCATTCTTCTCTGGTCTGGCGCTTTTGATCTTCACCGGAGTCTTCGGAATCGATACATTCTTCATAGCCATTCGATTCACCAGCTTACGTAAAGCGTCAAATCCTACACCATATCTGGATGCTACTGCCTCAATATAATTCTCCCGCTCCAGTTCCTGATCAAAGGTCATCAATTTTTTGGCAGTTTCTTCGTAAAAGGCTGTTTTACTCTGAGGATCCTGCATATCATAATTTCTCTGTAATATATCAATTTCAAATAAAAAACTGTTCTGAGCCTGGTCAATCCGCTTCTGAAACTCTTCGGTCCCCAGTGCTTTAATAAATTCATCTGGATCCTTATATGGCAGCATAGACAGTACCCTGGTCGCTATCCCTGCTTCTTTTAACAGCGGAATCGCACGCAGAGCTGCTTTGACTCCTGCCTCATCACTGTCATAGGTCAATATTACTTCATCCGTATACCGCTTCAGCAGACTGGCATGCTGAGAAGTCAGCGCCGTTCCCAGCGAAGCTACTGCATTGGTAAATCCAGCCTGATGCATGGAAATCACATCCATATAGCCTTCACATACCAGCATATACTTTTTTCTGGATGTCCGGGCGATATGCAGTCCATACAGATTCCGGCTCTTATCGAATACTCTTGTCTCCGGTGAATTCAGATACTTCGGCTTTCCATCTCCCATCACACGGCCGCCAAATCCAATCACTCTTCCATTGACATCCATAATCGGGAATATCACACGATTCCAGAACTTATCATACATTCCCCGTTTCTCATCCACATTCATCAGTCCCGACTGCGCCAGCAATTCATCACTGATTCCCTTACTCTTCAGATATTTGTAAAGGTCATTTCCATACTTATTGGAATAACCAAGTCCAAACTTGTGAATGGTCTCATCACTGAGTTTTCTGCCCTTCAGGTATTCCATGGCATGAGTGCCATTCTCTGTTCTCAGCTGATAATAATAATACTTTGCAGCCATTTTATTGAGCTCCAGGATCCTGCTTCTCAGATCCTGCTGCCTCTTCATCTCTTCGTTCATCTCCTGCTGTGGAAGTTCTACACCAACCCGGTCTGCCAGATACTTCAATGCTTCAGGAAAGGAATAATTCTCATATTCCATAATAAAGGTCAGCACATTTCCTCCTGCTCCGCATCCGAAACAATAATACATCTGCTTGGACGGTGAAACTGAAAAGGAAGGTGATTTTTCATTATGAAACGGGCAGAGTCCAAAATATGAGCTTCCCTTTTTCTGTAGTTTAACATAACTGGAAATCACATCCACAATATCATTTTTCATTCTGACTTCTTCGATCAGATTTTCTGAATAAAACATAAACACTCCTTAAAACTGCCATAGTTTCGGTATAAATAGTTCTGTATATTTTGCCATGGCATATTGATCCGTCATACCGGAAATATAATCGCATACTACCCGTTCTACGCCTTCCCCCCGGTGATAAATCATAACCAGATATTCCTCCGGCAGGCTTTCCAGATGCTCTGTATAGTACTCATACAATGCGCGTATCATATGTTCCGCTTTTCCTTCTTCCGCCTTTGCCACACTTCCGGTATAGACGTTACGAAACATAAAGGCCCGCAGGTTCTGCATTGCCCATTCGATGTCTGCTGTAGGTAATATCTCCGGCTTTCCCTGACTGTTTTCCACAATATCATGAATCATGGTATTTAACCGTTCCTTTGTGGTACTCCCCAGAATTCTTCGATAAGGTGTCGGAATATCAGATTCTTTTAAAATGCCGGCACGCTCCGCATCATCAATATCATGATTGATATAGGCGATCTTATCTGCCAGCTGGACGCATCTGCCCTCCAGCGTAGCCGGATGCCCACTGGTGCGGTGGTTCCGGATGCCATCGCGCACCTCCCAGGTAAGATTCAGCCCCTGTCCCTTTTTTTCCAGGACTTCCACCACACGGACACTCTGCTCACAATGAATAAATCCATCTGGACACAGTCGATTCAATACATGTTCTCCAGAATGACCAAATGGTGTATGACCCAGATCATGTCCAAGGGCGATTGCTTCCGTCAGGTTCTCATTCAGTGACAAAGCACAGCTGATGGTCCTGGCAATCTGTGAAACCTCCAGAGTATGCGTCAGCCGATCCCGGTAATGGTCTCCCTGTGGACACAGAAATACCTGCGTCTTATGCTTCAGCCGGCGAAAGGCCTTGCAGTGCAATATCCGATCCCGGTCTCTCTGATACGCTGTCCTGATATCACAAGGTTCTTCCTCCCGGTCTCTGCCTCTTGATTCCACACTTAAGGCTGCATAAGGGCTGAGCAGCTCCTTCTCTCTTGCTTCTGCCTTTTCCCGAATCGTTTCCGTTGATGCAGTTCTGTCAGCTTCCATCCTGCTCCCTGCCTTTCTCCTGACTATCTGTTATTACTTTTTTACTTTAAAACGAATCATCCCATCCTGATCTGTCCGCAGGATCTTATATCCTGCTCTCTTTAATCTGTCCAGGAGCTCCGAATGCGGATGCCCATAGGAATTTCCCGCTCCGCAGGATATCACAGCACTGGTTCCTCCTGCTTTTTCTAAAAAATCCTCACTGCTGCTGTTTCTGGACCCGTGGTGTGCCACCTTCAATACATCCACGTTTCCTTCCAGTTCCTCTGCAACCTGCTGTTCTCCGCTTCCTTCCAGATCTCCGGTCAGCAATGCTGAAAAATCCTGGAAAGAAACCAAAAGAGTCATGGATCCTGCATTCGGACTTTCATAATGCTTCTGTACAACAGGATTTAATACCCGAATGTGCATCCCATCCTGCTCCAGCTCTGTTCCTTTTGCACACTGATATACTGGTATCTGGCAATGCGCAGCCAGTTCCAGCATATGTCTTTTCTCTTTTTCATCCTCCAGCTTAAGATCTGGTATCAGAATCTGTTTGACTGTGATACCATTTACATTTTTACCAGTAGGTCCCCGCTCATAGTTTTCCAGGATCTCCATCAGCCCACTGATATGGTCCTGATCAAAATGAGATATCATCCAGCATTCCACCTGCCTGACTCCCTGATACTTCAGATATGGCTCCAGACAATACTGTGCCAGACGATCTCTGGTACTGCTTCCTCCATCCATCATCCAGATATTGCCTTTTTCTGTCTGAATGCAGATTCCATCTCCCTGCCCCACATTCAGAAACGTCATCGTCCAGTCCCATGATCCCCGGTAACCTAAAATGCCTACTCCTAGTATAATTCCAAATGCAGTCTTTATCAAATCTATTTTTCCGATTTTTATCAAAAATTCGAACAACAGTACGAGAATCAGATAATAGATACCAATCTTCCAGAGCGCAGGTTGACCGGTTACCCACTGTGCCCCGGGGATTCTGCCGCACTGTCTGCACAGCGCAAATGTAATTTGCAAAAGATAATGTACCGGTGCCAGTAGAAAGGTTCCCGCTGCGGCACTGAAGATTCCTGTCAATAATCCCAATATTCCCATCAATACAATGACAGACATGGATGGAATCACCAGAAGATTCAGTAAAATTCCATAGATGGGAATCTGATAATAAAACCAGGCCACAATCGGTGCTGTCATCAGCCAGGAGACTACACTGACTTTCAGTGCTTCCAAAGACGGAGGTGTTTCCGGCAGTGCACTCGCCGCAGCCACTCCTGCCACTGCACTGTAAGATAACAGGAATCCACTCTGTGTTAACAGCTCTGGCTGAAAAAACAACATGCTCACTCCAGATACCGTCATGGCTATTGGAATATCATAGGTTCTTCCCAGTACCTGAGCTCCAAGAAACAGGAAAAACATCATCACAGCTCTGACTGCTGATACCGGGAATCCGGTCAGCATCCCGTAAAACCAAATCAGAATACCTGAAATGAAAGCTGCACTTCCAAATCCCAATCTGCTTTTTCTCAGAAAATGAAACAAAGACATACCAATCATGGAAATATGTAACCCCGAAATCGCCAGCACATGAATGATACCATTCTTCTGATATAAACTGCGTATTTCCGGATCCAGATTGCTTTTTTCTCCCAGCAGCACTGCTTCCATGATCCCCGCTTCTTCTTTTTCCATCAGTTTCTCCAGAACCATTTTGGCATGTTCTCTTAGCATACGACAGGTTTCTTTCATAATGTCCACAGTTCCATTATTTTTTAAGATAATACCTTTTTTGAGACAAAACGAGATCTTTTGCAAAGTATAATACTGTTCTGCATCAAATTCTCCTTCATTTTGCGCCCCTGTAAAATACTGGCAATAGCCAGACACACAAACCCGATTTCCGATCTGCACCGTTTCCTGATGCTGCATCTGTATTTTTATTCCGGATATTGTATCAGCTGAATCCGCTGACATTGAATTTGTGAAATGATCCTCATCTGTATCACTCACATCATTTGTAGAAATAGAAATGTTTTTTAGAATAATTGTCTGATTTTTCTCTTTGGTATGTATCTGATCTACTGTGCCTGTCACTTCCAGCCGTGTTCCCTCCTGCCATGGCCAGGGAGCCCTTTCGGGCTCTCGCTGCTCCCAGATAGCAGTCATTAGAAACCACAGCAAAATCGGAAGACAGAGCACACACAATTTGCGTTTTTTCAAAATACACCCTTTCTTTTGACTGTTACAAACCGATCTGTGGCTCTCCCAGCTCCTGACTTTCGCTTTCTGCTGCCTCAGTCACCTGTTCCTGTATCTCCTGAATCTCTATGATATCACTGTTTCGATGAAATGGTCCGGCCAGACTCAGGCTGTCTCCGTAGACAACATCTGACGATCCTTCTACCTGGAACTGTACTTTATCTACTCCAAGGTTATCGCACAGACTGTCTACCATGGCATAAATCACTACTTCTGGCGTTGCTGTTCCAGCCACTGTATCCAGAAATGCCTGATTCAGATTCAGTGTACAGGTCTTCTCACTGACTTTTACATCCAGAACCCGCACCTCCTCTGAAAGGACACCACTAAGCTTGCTGTTCATCGGTCCTGCTGCCAGCTGTTCCAGAATAACTTTTTCCAAAGTCGTATTCGTAGAATAGTGTACATTCCTCATTTCTTTCACAATCTTGTCTCCTGAAAGACTGGAAAAATACAGAACCAGTGAAGCATACTGGTAAGAATTGATGCCAACCGGATTGTTGATAAAGTTGCTGCGTGTCATTGCTCCTATTGGTTCCCCGTTATGGTCTCTCAGCACATCTTCTCCCACATGGAATACCACAGTCTTCACATCCGCAAACTGAGTAACTCCTTCTACCAGTCCTGCCCTCAGCAATACCTCCTGCACCTTATTCATCTTGTTATACTCACTGTTAAACGTGATCGTCAGCTGGCCGCCGGTCAGATCCAGTTCCTGAATGTCCAGCCCTTCCGGTACCAGACTGTTCTGACCACTTCCTGCCACACTCTCTTTCATCTTTTTCCACATCTCCTGAATGCAGTCCAGTGTGTTCTCCCCTTTTAACGGATAGCCTGCGGAAATCAATGTATTTCCTTCCTCATTCACATAAAATACCTGATATCCGGATGTATCTGCCTTTTTCTGTCCACATCCTGTCAGCAAAATCAACGCTGCCACTGCAATCCATAATGTTGTTTTCTTCATATTCTCTTTCCTGCCTACTCCGAATAAGTTAACGGTACGCGTACCGTAAAGGTGGTTCCTTCCCCTTCTTCACTGTATACTTTAATAATGCCATGATGCATCAGAATACCACTTCTGGCAATAGCAAGCCCCAGCCCGGTGCCTCCGATTTCTCTGGAGTGTGACTTATCCACTCGATAAAATCGTTCAAAAATGTGTTCCTGATCTTCCTTGGGAATTCCAATTCCGTTATCCTCTACTTTCACATAAAAATACTTGTGATCAGTATTTATCGAGATTCGTACCCAGCCACCTTCTTTATTATATTTTACCGCATTCTCCATAAGATTGGAAAGAGCCAGTGTCAGCTTGGTCTCATCCACTTCTGCAATGACTGGCTTATAGCTGTCCAGCGTCAGTTCAATATTTCGTTTCTGGGCAATCGGACGAAGCCGTTTCATGATCAGTTCAATCAACTCATTGATATTGGTTGACTGAATATTCACATCGGACGCCTTCTTGTCCATCTTCACCAGAGACAGCAGATCATTGATAATCTTATTCTCCCGCTCAATCTCTTCCGCAATATCCCCCATAAATTCACGATATAATTCCGCCGGTACATCCTCCTGCATCAGCAGAGAATCTGCCAGTACTTTCATCGAAGTAATCGGGGTCTTCAATTCATGAGAGACATTCGACACAAATTCCTGTCTGGAATCATCTAATGTCTTCATTCTTGCCAGCATCTGGTTATAGGCTTCTGACATCTCTCTGGTCTCTGTATAATCCAGGATCATCAGATCACCATCCAGAAAACCACCGCTTACTTTTTCCAGAGACTTTGTCACTCTGGCAAACGGTCGAACCAGATATCCCGACATATAAAATGCAGTAATCAATACGATAATGATCAGCCCCATCTGCAGCATAAATACTTTTCTGCTGAGTTCTTCTCTGTTTTCTACAATATCGGCAGTCTCGGAACTGATGATCAATGCTCCCACCACCTGCTTATTCACCGACTCCCGAATTGGAATCGCCAGTTCAATAAACTTATAATCTTCATCGTGAGTCAGGCTGCTTTCGTTCTGAAAACATAGTACTACCTCTTTGGATACCAGTGTTTTTCCAAGATCCAGATTGAAGGTATCTTTTATTACCCGGAATTCATCATCCACAACTACCATACGACCATTATACAACGTTGCAAGCTGTTCCATCTCTGTTTCATACCCGTCCAATTGGAGGTTGTCACCCTGCAGAGCATCTCCAATTCGGTCAGCAAAGTTTTCACACTGATTCTGCAGCATATTTCCCCTCTGAATCAGTGACTGTTCCTGATAGTTTTTCAGGATACTCATCTTCATAAGCAAAATCGGCACGATTCCTACCACACAAAGAATAATAAAAATCCGGAACTGCAGGCTTTTCAGATAACGCTTCAGTCCGATTCGTTCGATTAATTTCTGTAACTTTTTCATCCGTCTCCCCCGTTATATTCTGGCATAACATGTAGAATCGAAAAGGGCTGATCACTCAGCCCCTTTTTGCCTCAGTGCTGGAAATAGTATCCCACACCCCATTTTGTATGTACATATTTTGGTTCGCTTGGATTGGCTTCAATCTTCTCCCGAAGTCTACGAATATGCACATCTACGGTTCTCACATCTCCCGGGTACTCATATCCCCAGACGATATCCAGCAGATTCTCTCTGCTGTATACTTTATTCGGATTAAATACCAGAAGCTCCAGTACATCAAATTCCTTCGCTGTCAGATTGATCTCTTTTCCTGCAATGCTCACTCTTCGTCCTTCACAATCCAGCATCAGATCTCCAACCTCAATAGTCTTGCTCTTCGTCTCTGCTGCAGCGGCCTTTCCGGTTCTTCTCATGATGGCTTTAATTCGTGCCTTTACTTCCAGAATATTGAATGGTTTGGTAATATAATCATCCGCTCCGTACTCCAGTCCCATGATCTTATCCATGTCATCTCCCTTAGCAGTCAGCATCACAACCGGGACATTGGAAAACTCGCAAATCTGCTGGCAGACAGACAATCCATCTACCTTCGGAAGCATCAGATCCAGCAACACCACATCATATTCTCTGGCATGCACCATATTCAATGCTTCTTCTCCGTCATATGCACAGTCTACTTCCATTCCGTCCTGTTCCAGACTGAAACGGATTCCTTTTACAATATTCTTCTCATCATCGACCACTAATACCTTTTTTGCCATCTGACTTCTCCTCACTCCACTACAATTTGATCTTTTATTTTCTGGAATGTCGATTCTTTGATCCCACTGACATTCATAATCTCTTCAATCGTCAGAAATCTTCCATGCTCCGTCCGGTATGCGATGATATCCGCCGCTCTGGCTTCTCCAATGCCTGTCAACTGTGTCAGCTGCGCTATATCTGCACTGTTGATATTGATCTTTGCCGATATCGGGGCTGTCTGCTCCGATTCAGCTGTACTTTCCCATATCTGCTGCGGCAGCGAGGCAGCTTCCTCTTTCGTATAGATACGTACCTTCATCCCATCTGTCACTTTTTCTGCCTGATTCACACTGGTCAGATCTGCGTCTTCCCGCAGCCCGCCCGCCTGCTCGATCAGCTGAAAAATACGTGCACCTTCCTCGAGCTTATAAACGCCCGGCTCCTGCACAGCTCCACAAATATCTGCGTAGAGTGCCATGCTCTGTTCAGTCTGTACTTCTTCTGGCCTGTCGAAAGAAACGGAATCCGCACCGGACTCTGCTTCTGTACACATCTCCGTAATATTTTCCACCGACGGCACCTGCTCATCCAATGCAGCAGACTCTGCCTCCCGGTTCTTCCATACAATCTCTTTTCCGACTGTATCACACCCAGTGAAGCAAAGAGACAGTATCAGCAAAATACTGATGATTCCTGACTTTTTTTTCTGATTCTTCATATGTATGCTCCTCTGATTCTGATACAGCGGAGCTTCCCTGAACAAGATTGCAGAATTATGCAATCATTGATATTCTATCGGACTTTTCCATAAATTACAATAGTATTTTTATTTTTTGTAACAAAATTATAATTCAAATGTAATAACTCCAGCCACGGCAATCAGAAGTCCCAAAAGCTTTCGCATGGAAAATTCCTGTTTTTCCACACCAAAGACCCCCAGCAGTTCAATCATCCACGCCACCGCCAGCTGTGCAATGACAATCAGCATTGCGGCTTTGGCCGGTCCCAGTGCATCCATACTGCGAATAACAGTAGCAGTAATCAATGCTCCGATAGCGCCTCCCAGAAGAACATATTTATCCTGGATCTCCCACAGACTCTGAAAACTGGTTCTGTCATAAAGAAGCCAGGCCGCCAGGCATACCAGAAGTGCGGTAAACTGTACAAATGCTGCTGATACCCACAGACTGGTCTGTTTTGTTACATCCGTATTGAATACTCCCTGAATACTCATAAGTGCACCTGATGCCAGTGCAATCATCACTCCATACATAAAAAGAACTCCTTTTTGATTTTAGTATAATCAACAGGAGTTCTTTTTATGTGTTACCTTTTTATTCTATTTTGTCAGTACATCAATGGTCTCAGAAAGTTTCTGTACAAATTCGTCTATATGCTGTTTTTCAATAATCAGCGGTGGAACCATACGGAGTACATCACTGCCAGCTGATATCACAATCAATCCATGGTTCAGAGCTTCTTTTGTAATATCTCCCACCTTCACACCATTTCCGATTACCAGTCCCTGCATCAGTCCTTTTCCTCTTCTGGCTGTAATGCAGTCATATTTCTTCATAAGTTCTTCCAGTTTTTCTTCAAAGTACGGTGCAATTTCATTAACATGATTCACAATTTTTTCCGATTCAAACAGATCAAATACTTTGGAAACTGCTGCACAGGCAAATGGATTGCCACCATAAGTAGTGCCATGATCTCCAGGTACCAGTGAAGCTGCTGCCGTCTTTTCGTTTAATACAAAAGCACCTACCGGGACACCACATCCAAGAGCTTTGGCCGTTGTCATAATATCCGGTGCTACGCCATACTGCTGCCAGGCATACAGAGATCCGGTTCTTCCCATACCACACTGAATTTCATCCAGAATCAGCAGAATATCTTTTTCATCACAGATCTGGCGTACCGCTTTCAAAAATGCAGGATCGGCCGGATAAATTCCCCCTTCTCCCTGTACGGTTTCCATAATAATTGCACAGGTCTTATCCGTTATCTGAGCTTTCACACTGTCAATGTCATTAAAATCAGCGAACTTTACGCCTCCCATCAGCGGACGAAAAGCTTCCTGATAATGAAAATTACCTGTTACAGAAAGTGCTCCCACACTGCGTCCGTGAAAAGAATGATTCATGGCAATAATCTCATGATCTGCCTGTCCATCCTTTAACCATGCATATTTTCTGGCTGCTTTAATCGCCCCTTCGATGGCCTCCGCACCACTGTTGGTAAAAAACACTTTGCTCATACCACTGGCTTTTACCAGTTTTTCTGCTGCTTCTCCCATCGGCACATTATAATACAGATTGGACGTATGCATGACTTTATCAATCTGACTTTTCAGTGCCTCATCATATCCTGGATAATGATAACCAAGGGCATAAACTGCAATCCCTGCGGCAAAGTCCAGATATTCCTTTCCATCTGTATCTTTCAGATACACACCGTTTCCAGATTCCAGAACTACAGGAAAACGATTATAGGTATGCAGCACATACTGTTCCGTCTGTTCCATATATGTATTCATCTGTTTTTCCTCTTTTCCTATTCTTCTTCATCATCTGCAATAATTGCAGTACCAATACCTTTATCGGTAAAGAATTCCAGTAACAGACAATGTTCAATTCTTCCATCCAAAATATGCACTCTGGAGACACCTGCCTTAATCGCATCTACACAGTTCTGTAACTTTGGAAGCATTCCTCCGCCTACATTTCCGCTGGCAAGGAACTGCTCTGTCTCACTTACCGTCATTCTGGAGATCAGCGTCTCTTTCTTTAACGGATCCTCATAGACTCCTTCAATATCAGTCAGGAAAGCCAGCTTGGCAGCTCCCATAGCGGATGCGATGGCACAGGCCGCATCATCTGCATTGATATTATAAGAATGGAACTCATCATCTGATCCGATCGGACAGATCACCGGCACCAGATCATTATCCAGCAGTTCCTCCAGCAGTCTGGTATTTACTTCCTTGATCTCGCCCACAAATCCGATATCCTGTCCTTTGGACAGCTTCTTATCCACTCTCAATGTGGTACCGTCTTTTCCGCTGATTCCTACTGCATGGATTCCTACCTTTTCCATCATGGATACCAGTCCCTTATTGATCTTGTTCAATACCATCTCTGCAATCTCCATGGTATCTTTATCTGTCACACGCAGTCCGTTGACAAAGTTTGTCTCCAGTCCCGCTTTGTTTACCCATTTTGTGATTTCCTTTCCACCACCATGCACAATAATCGGCCGGAAACCTACCAGTTTCAGCAATGCCACGTCACGAATCACGCTCTTCTTCAGTTCATGATCTACCATGGCACTTCCGCCATATTTTACTACGATAATCTTTCCACGAAATCTCTGTATATATGGGAGTGCCTCTATTAAGACCTCCGCTTTCTCCTGCCAGTTTTCCAGTGTTTCCATTTTCCTGATTCCTTTCTTTTTCATCTCCGGTCAATTACTGATTGAATGCCGTGATATTTTCCTCATTCAGTGTAAAATCATAATAGTTCAGATCTTCTCTTCTGGTCCACCCAATCTCTTTCCAGAATGCATTTCCTATATCATTCTGGGTAAATGCAATCAGACATACCTTGTTGATCTGGTCTTTTTTCAATGCCTGCATGGCAAACACTACCATAGCTTTTCCAATGCCCTGTTTCCGATAGTCCGGATGTACACAGACATGATACAGACATCCCCGTCTTCCATCGTGTCCACATAAAATACTGCCTATAATCTGGCCATCCTTTTCTGCTACTACACTGCACTTTGGATTTCGCTTCAGGAACCGTTCTACACCTTCTCTTGAATCATCGATACTGCGAATACCAAAACCGCTGATCTTCATCCAAAGGGCATGAACCTGATCGAAATCCTCTATTCTCATTGCACGAATCTTTATCTCTTCTGTCATATTACCTCTGCTTTCCTACGGGAACATTGGAACCAGATCCAGTCCCGTACTCTCATCCAGTCCAAAGACCAGATTCATATTCTGAACTGCCTGTCCAGCTGCACCTTTTACCAGATTGTCAAGTGCTCCCATGACAATCACTCTGCCGGTACGTTCATCAATTTTAAAATTCACATCTACATAATTGCTGCCTTCCACCCATTTTGTCTGAGGGCAGACATCCTTCTCCAGCACACGTACAAACTTTTCTTTTTCGTAATATTTATCATAGGCTGCTTTTACTGTCTCATAAGATACTTTTTCTTTCAAGCTGGCATAAGCCGTAACCAGAATACCTCTGTTCATCGGAACCAGATGTGGTGTAAAGTTCAGTACGATTTCCTGACCTGCCGCATAGCCCAGTTGTTCTTCAATCTCCGGTGTATGTCTGTGCGTTGCAACACCATATGCTTTCATATTCTCATTCACTTCACAGAACAGATTATCCACTTTTGCACCACGACCAGCTCCTGAAGTACCGGACTTGGCATCAATGATAATGGTAGACGGATCAATCAAGCCTTCTTTTACCAGTGGATACAGGGATAAAATGCTGCATGTCGTATAACATCCAGGGTTGGCTACCAGTCTTGCTTTTTTGATATCTTCTCTGTTGATTTCGCAAAGCCCATAAACTGCTTCTTTGATATATTCCGGTGACTTATGCTCAATACCATACCATTTTTCGTAAGTCGCCACATCTTTGATACGGAAATCTGCACTTAAATCAATCACTTTTACTTTAGATAAAATCTCTTCATTGATCACAGATGCGCAGAAACCCTGAGGTGTTGCTGTGAAAATCACATCTACCTCTTCCGCCAGCTTATCCAGATTGTCATCCTTACATATATCTTCTACAATCTGAAACATATTACGATAAATATCTGCATATCTCTGATCAATGTAGCTTCTGGAACCCAGCCATTTGATCTCTACCTCCGGATGCCCCATCAGTAATCTTACAATTTCCGCCCCCGCATAACCGGTTGCACCTATAATACCTGCTTTTATCATCACATTTCTTCCTTCCCGCTATCTGTTGCTTTCCAAATCTCCCTTTTCTTCCAAAAGATCTCTATCAGCGTTACTGATTCTTTATCATACCTTGATTTTTTACAGATTTCAAGAGACATCTGTAAAAAGTCTGTTTTATCATTGCATAATTATACATTCCAATTGCATAATATGCAAGTATGAATTTATATTTATACATTTGTTCCCATTTTCTTCTGTATAAATATGTATTATTGGCAAATTTAATATTGCAAACACTTCTTAAATGATGTATAGTAAAGTCTAGCTGAGCAAACAATAACAGGTTTGTGACAAACAGGAGGATTAATAATATGAAAGAAAAAGTTATTCTGGCTTATTCTGGTGGTCTGGATACCACAGCCATGATTCCATGGTTAAAAGAAAATTTTGATTACGATGTTATCTGTTGCTGCGTAAATTGCGGACAGGGTAACGAACTGGACGGTCTGGATGAAAGAGCAAAATTGTCCGGAGCTGCAAAATTATACATTGAAGATGTAACCGATGAATTCTGTGATGATGTCATTGTTCCATGTGTACAGGCTGGTGCTGTATATGAACACAAGTATCTGCTTGGTACTTCCATGGCAAGACCTGTCATTGCAAAACGTCTGGTGGAAATTGCCAGAAAAGAAGGAGCTACTACTATCTGTCATGGTGCAACCGGTAAGGGTAACGACCAGATCCGTTTTGAACTGGCTATTAAGGCACTTGCTCCAGATCTGAAAGTTATTGCTCCATGGAGAATGACTGATGTTTGGACAATGCAGTCCCGTGAAGATGAGATTGAATTCTGCAAGAAACACGGCATTGACCTTCCATTTGATATGAGCCACAGCTACAGCCGTGACCGTAACTTATGGCATATCAGCCACGAAGGTCTGGAACTGGAAGATCCTTCCAATGCACCAAACTATGATCATATGCTGGTTCTTGGTGTGACTCCTGAAAAAGCTCCTGATGAAGGCGAATATGTAACTATGACATTCGAAGAGGGAGTTCCAAAGACAATTAATGGCAAAGAGATGAAAGTTTCTGATATTATTCGTGAACTGAACGCTCTTGGTGGCAAACATGGTATCGGTATCGTAGATATCGTAGAGAACCGTGTCGTTGGTATGAAGTCCCGTGGTGTTTATGAAACTCCAGGCGGAACTATCCTGATGGAAGCTCATGATCAGCTGGAAGAACTGTGTCTGGATCGTGAGACCATGGAGACTAAGAAAAAGCTTGGCAGCCAGCTGGCTCAGGTAGTTTATGAAGGAAAATGGTTTACTCCACTGAGCGAAGCTCTTCAGGCTTTCGTAAAGAGTACTCAGAAGTATGTAACCGGTGAAGTCAAATTCAAGCTTTATAAAGGTAATATTATTAAAGCAGGTACAACTTCTCCATACAGCCTGTACAATGAATCTCTCGCTTCTTTCACAACTGGTGATCTGTATGACCACAACGATGCAAGCGGATTTATCACACTGTTTGGTCTGCCATTAAAGGTTCGTGCTATGAAGCTTATGGAAGTAGAAAAGAATAAAAAATAAGGAGTGTCCTTCCTGAGCACTCCCCGATACAGCGATTTCATGAAATAATCAGGGTAATCAAACTTGTTGAGGGTCTCTCTTTGTGAGGGGCAAACTTAAGGGGGTGTCGTGAGGGGCGCTCATGAGGGGCTGGTTTGATGGTTCTTCATGAGGGTTTATGCTTGTATGGAAAA
>Ga0129315_1000035_pt1 | contig 145706 bp, 134 predicted proteins | sample Cm827metagenome_FD_94432 | JGI IMG/M metagenome (GOLD analysis project Ga0129315, IMG submission 94432) | Eastern black-and-white colobus group fecal microbial communities from Wisconsin, USA - Cm827 metagenome | ecosystem: Host-associated > Mammals > Digestive system > Large intestine > Fecal...
TGGTTCTAATTCTTTGATTTTGGTATATTTTCTGGACATAACAAAACCTCCTCGTGTAGTGCTATTATCCTACACGGGGAGGTCTTTTGTCTATTGTCTACTTTTTACGGACCGGTTCAAATGTGCTTTACATGCAGGCTCGCCTTTTTATTCCACCTACGCATTTGTGGGAAACGTCAAAAACTCGTAACTTTTGTTCTTCACCCAATGAAGTGGTTTTGAAGTTACGCTGGCTCTTCCTGCAAATTGCGCAGGTCATCACTCTCCGAGAAATCCTCCCGGTCCAGTGTCAAGCTGGGATTGTAATACGGATCATGCGTCAAGCCATACCGGGTGAAGCGACCTTCCAGTCGCTGCTGCTCCGTAGTAAACCGGGCCTTTTTGACTTTGTCTTTTTCATCCATTCCGCGGCTCTTACTCTCATAGTGGTACAACTCCGCATAGGGCGACCAGACGATCCGCCAGCCTGCATCCCGGACGCGAAGGCAGAAATCCACATCATTGAAGGCAACGGCATAGTTTTCATCCAGGCCGTTCACGTCATCATACACTGCCGCGCGCACCAGCAAGCAGGCCGCCGTCACCGCCGAAAAATCCTGCACCGTGGCCAGCCGGAACATATACCCGCTTTTACCTCGTTTGTGATATTTATGGCTGTGCCCGGCAAATCCGCCCAGGCCGGTAATAATGCCGGCGTGCTGAATGGTATCATCGGGATAATACAGCATTGCCCCGCAGATTGCAGCGCCAGGGCGGGATGCCTGCCGCACCAGTTCGGTCAGCCACTCCGGAGAAATCACTTCCACGTCGTTGTTCAGCAGCAGCAAATACTCGCCCTTAGCTGCCCGGCGGCCGAAGTTGTTCAGCGCGCTGAAATTGAACCCCTTTGCGCTCTTGTATTCCACAACCTTGCAGCGGGGCCGGTCCGGATTCGTTTGCAGTTCTTCGTAATAGGCAAATGTTGCCGGATCAGTCGAATTATTCTCGATCACGATTACCTCAAAGTTCCGGTATTCTGTTTTCTCATAAACCGAGCGAAGGCACTTTTCCAAATCCTCCACATGGTCCTTGTTGGGAATCAGGATGCTCACCAGCGGCTGCTCTTCCAGTTCCCAAATCACCCGATAGGTGCTTGGGAACAGCCCGTCCACGACCCGCCCTTTCTGGCCGGTGCGTGCCAGATGGTCCGCAATGGCCTTTTTGGCAGCTGCCGCCACGTAGGGCTTGGCTTCCACGCCTCCACTGGTGGAGGCAGCATACACCCGCCAGTAATAAAGCACCTTGGGCACATGGCAAACAGCGTCTTCCCCCACCACTTCAATCAGGCGCAGGAACAGATCGTGATCCTGACTGCCATCGCATTCCGGCCTCTCTCCGCCGATCTGCTCGTACACCTCGCGGGAAAAGCAGGCCAGATGGCAGATATAGTTGCAGCAAAGCAGATAATCCGGGGCATAGTCCGGTTTGAAATGCCCCACCTTCGGGCGCTGCATACTGGTTTCAAACAGCGCCTCATCGCTGTACAGGAACGCCGCCTTTGTCTCCAAAATGGCCTTTCCCAGTTCGTAAATCGCGTGCGGAGCCAGAAGGTCATCGTGGTCCGCCAGCGCCAGATACTCCCCTTCGGCCAATTTCTCCGCTGCATTGGTATTTCCGGCAATGCCCTGATTCTCTGCTTTTGCATAGCGGATTCGCCCATCTTCCCGGCTCAGGCGTTTAAGATACTCGCCCACTTCCCGGTGCGCATCGTCAGATGCATCCGCGATGCACAGCTGCCAGCGGGGGCAGGTTTGCGCCTGCACACTTTCCACCAGCTCCCGCAGATATTTCATGGGGGTGTTGTAGACCGGAACCAGAATGCTGATTACCGGGAAGTCCGACGTATCCTTTCGCCGCTGTGCCTCCAGCACCTGCTTTTTCGGCAGATAACGGGCCTTCTTGCCAAAAAAGCGGCGGCGCACAAACCCAGCCCCGCGCTTCACCATTACGGCCGGGCCTTCTTCTTTGGTCAGTGTAACTGCATAACCGGCCAACTCTTTCAGCCGTTTTACCTTCCGATTCATAGTGCTCCCTTTTTGCGGCTTATTTCAGCCCAAAGTTTTCAAATTTCGTATTGAAGTGCGGATTGTAATACGGGTCCGGCGTATCAATCAGCGTGTGGTATTTCTCAATGAAGTTTTTCTTTTCCCGGTTGTAGCGTACCGCATTCGGGCCGGTCTCGTCCAGGCCGCGGCTCTTGCTTTCATAATGAATGCACTGTGCCGCAGGCGTAAACACATTCAAAAGCCCCTTCTGCCACAGCTTCAGGCACAGGTCAATGTCGTTGTAGGCCACAGCAAAGTTCTCTGCATCCAGGCCGCCGCATGCATCGTACAATTCCCGCTTTACCATCAGGCAGGCACCCGTCACCGCCATATAGTCCTGCGTGGTCACCAGGCGGTACAAATCTCCCACCGCGTCGCCCGGGTGGCTTTTGTGGCTGTGCCCGGCGGTTCCATTGATGCCCATAATCACGCCGCCATGCTGGATGGTGCCGTCCGGGAAGAACAGTTTCGCACCCACGCAGCCCACATCCTGCCGCTGGCTGTAACTGAGCATCTCCTTCAAGAAGCCGTCCGTGAGAACCTCGATGTCGTTGTTCAGCAGAAGGATCTGCTCGCCGCTGCTTTCTTTTACCCCCAGATTGCACACCGCCGCAAAGTTGAAGCTACCCTGATAGGTTACCGTCTTCAAATTCTTATAGGTTTCGGCGGCCTGCTTGTAATAGGCAAACGTTTCCGGGTCAGTGGAATTATTCTCCACCACAACGACCTCAAAGCGGTCGTACCCGGCCTTCTGATAAAGCGAGGCCAGGCATCGCTCCAGATCCTCCCGGTGATCCTTATTTGGAATCACCACGCTGATGAGTGGCTGACCGGTCAGCTCATAGTGCAGCCGGTATGCGCCCGGCGCGCCGGGAATCGCTTCCGCCGCCCCCACAAGCCCCAACCGTTTGAAATGCGCTTCAATGGCACGCACACCTGCCTGCACTGCATAGGGCTTGGCCTCCATATCCTGCGCGGTGCTGGCCGCATGGCCGCGCCAGATGTACATCACCTTGGGAATATGGCGGATGCAGGCGGCTTGTTCGGTCAGCCGCAGCGTCAGGTCGTAATCTTGCGCGCCGTCAAATTCACTGCGCTCCTCTGCCCCGGCCTTCTCCAGCAGTTCCCGGGTAAATACCATCAAATGAGTAATGTAATTGCAGCTACGCAGGTAATCCGGCGAATAATCCGGCTTAAAGTGGTATCCGCCCAATTCCTTCAGGCTGCCGGAAAGAACGATCTCATCGGTATAGACAAAGTCTGCCCCCGTTTTCTGCATACACTGCACCACTTCGTACAGCGCATTGGGGTACAGCACATCGTCATGATCCAGCAGCGCCAGCGCACCGCCCGTGGCCAGTTTGAACCCGGCGGTGGTGTTTCCAGCAATGCCCTGGTTTGCCTGCTTGTGGTAGCAAATGCGCGGCTCTTTGGCTGCATAGCTTCTTGCCGTTTTGCCCACATCCGAATGGGCCTCGTCGGATGCATCCACCAGAACCAGCTGCCACTGGGGGTAGGTCTGGGCTTGCACGCTCTCAATCATCTGGCGCAGGAATTTTTGCGGCGTATTGTACAGCGGAACCACTACACTGACCACCAGGCTGCCCGGAAGCGGATTGGTGCGCTGTGCCTTAAGCTGGCGGCGCGTGGGCTGATCAGCCCGATGCTGCCAGCGGTCTTTGTGCATGGCCAGCCCCACGCGGAATTCCACCTCGCGCCAAAGCTGCTCAAAGCCTTCTTCCCGGATGCACCGCACACCGCGCCCTGCCAGGTCTGCCAAGTGGCGCGGGCTTGCCAAGCGCCTGGCCATACCGCTTACACTGTCTGCGCGGGCCACATCGGCAGGCAGATGATCCTCCGCTTTATAGGGTTTGCTTCCCATAATCGGTTTGTCCTCACTTTCAAAATGAAAAACGCCGCTAAGGGTTGTGGAGCCTCTCCGGCCCCACGCCCGGCGGCGTTCAGCATTATTTCGTGGTTTTTTTGTAGGCAGCGCACACCGTTTCCGTGTCGCCATCCATCTTGATCTGCCCATGCTCCAGCCAGGCGACCTTGTTGCACATACGCTCGATCTGCTCAATGGAATGGGAGACCAGGATCACGGTGGTTCCGCCGCTCATCAGGTGCCGCATCCGTTCCTCGCACTTTTTCTGGAACAGGAAGTCGCCCACCGACAAAATCTCATCGGCAATCAGGATATCCGGCTTGGTGATAGTGGCAATGGCAAAGGCAATGCGCGCCACCATGCCGCTGGAATAGTTTTTCAGAGGAACGTCCAAAAAGTCCCGCAGTTCACTGAATTCCACGATTTCATCAAACTTGGAATCAATGTACTTCGGCGTAAAGCCGAGCACCGTACCGTTCAGATAGATGTTCTCACGGGCCGTCAGATCCATATCAAAGCCGGCGCCCAGCTCAATCAGCGGCGCAATGGTGCCGTTGACCTTGACCGTTCCGGTGGTCGGCTTGTACACGCCCGAGATCACTTTCAGCAGCGTGGATTTGCCGGAACCGTTCAAGCCGATCAGGCCATAAAAATCGCCGGGCTCCACCCGAAGGTTGACGTTTTTCAGTGCATAAAACTCGTCAAACTGCAAGTGGCCTTTTGCCAGGGCCAGAAAATACTCTTTAAAGCTCTCGTGCCGCTCCTTTGAAAGGTTGAACCGCATCGAGACGTTATCAATCTCAATAATTGACATGTTCAGCCCTCCTTACATATACAGCACAAAGCGATCCTGGTTGCGCTTGAAGAAGAAAATGCCGACCGCCATGCTGAACACGGCACAGCCGCCGCACACAAGAACCATCAGCCCGGTCAGCCCCTGCCCCCACAGCACGCAGCTGCGGAACGCCGTAATGTACCAATACAGCGGGTTCAGGTGGATGAGGTGATACACAATTCCCGTCATCTGCTCCGGGTCATAGAAAATCGCACTGGCATAGGTCAGTGCCGTGCAGAACACTTCCCACATGTGCATCACGTCCCGGAAAAAGACATAGGTTGCAGACAGGAACAACCCGATTCCCAGGCAGAAGAAGAACAGCGTAGCCAACGGATATACGCACAAAATAAAGCTTAGGTGTAGGGGCGTGCGGGTAATCAGCATCACCAGCACCAGTGCCACAAAGCTGAACAGGCAGTTTACAAGGCCAAAGCAGACCTTCTCCAGCGGGAAGATATACTTCGGAATATAAACTTTCCGCAGCAGCGGCGCGTTTTTCAGCACACTTTCCATGGCCATTGTGGTGGATTCACGGAAGAAATTGAACAGCAGCTGGCCGACCAGCAGAAACACCGCAAAATTGTCGATGTTCTGGCCGCGCATCCCCGCAAAAATGCTGGTGAAAATGGCATACATCACCAGACACATCAGCAGCGGGTTCAGCACACTCCATGCAACGCCCAGCACACTGCGGCGGTATTTCAGCTTAAAATCACGGGTGATCAGGTTTTGAAGAAGGTAGCGATAGCGCCAAAAATCCTTCCAAGATTGTTTCAGGGAGGCCAAGGGCTTACCACCTTTCAAAATAATCAAAGCTCTGCTCGGCAAAGGGCTCGTGCTTCTGATCTTTTGCGCTCAGCAGATAGTCACAGCCACAGTCGGGCCACTGAACGTTCACGGTGGGGTCATTGTACGGAATGCCGCCTTCCGCCGTGGGGCAGTACACATCGGTGCATTTATAACAGAATTCTGCAACGTCGCTCAGCACCAGGAAGCCATGGGCAAATCCCTCCGGGATGTACAGCATCTTCTTGTTTTCGGCGCTGAGGGTCACGCCGACCCATTTGCCGAATGTGGCACTGTGCGGGCGGCAGTCCACCGCCACATCGTACACCTCGCCCATGGTCACGCGGACCAGCTTGCCCTGCGTGTGTTCCTTCTGAAAATGCACGCCGCGCAGCACACCGCGGGTCGAGCGCGACTGGTTGTCCTGCACAAACTCATGGTCAATGCCGGCCGCCGCAAACTCGTCCTTCTGATACGTTTCCATAAAATAGCCGCGGTCATCCCCAAACACGGTGGGTTCCACAACCTGCACTTCCGGAATCGCTGTCGGTGTAAAAATGAACTTTCCCATAAGAAATTCTTCTCCTTTCCCGAACGACCTCACCAGTTTTCGCTGTTGATGGCTGCGACAACTGCCGTGATCTGTTCCTCCGTCATGCCATAAAACATGGGCAGACTCAATTGTGTTGCACTGATCTCTTCTGCAATGGGGAATGCCCCTGCGCTCAGATTCAAATCCTGATAGGCCTTCTGCCTATGGATGGGAATCGGGTAATGCTTTCCGCTTCCAATGCCCTGGCTGGCCAGCCACGCTTCCAGCGCATCCCGCCGGGGCGTGCGGATGGAAAAAATATGCCACACCGGTTCGCACTGGGGCAGTACCGTTGGCAGCGCTACCTCCGGGTGGTGAATCTCTGCCAGATAGCGGTCGGCAATGCGGCGGCGCTCGGCATTCATCCGATCCAGATGAGGCAGCTTTGCCGCCAAAAATGCGGCCTGCAGCTCGTCCAGCCGGGAATTGTGTCCCTTATAAATGTGGTGATACTTGTAATCTGACCCGTAGTTGCCCAGAGCGCGGACTTTTTCGGCCAGCGCTTTGTCGTTGGTTACCACGCAGCCCCCATCGCCCAGCGCGCCCAGATTTTTCCCGGGGTAAAAGCTGAACCCCGCCGCATCGCCCAGCGCACCAGCCCGCACGCCGTTCCAGCGGGCGCCATGGGCCTGGGCCGCATCCTCGATCAATTTCAGCCCATGCCGATCGCAGATTTCACGCAGAACCGTCATCTCCGCCGTCTGCCCATACAGGTGTACCGCAATGATGGCTTTGGTGCGGGGCGTAATGGCCGCCTCGGCCCCGACCGGGTCCAGATTGAAGGTTTCCCTCCGCGGTTCCACCAGCACCGGCACCGCACCCGCATAGGAGACAGCCAGCGCCGTGGCAATGTAAGTGTTCGACGGAACAATGACCTCATCGCCCTCGCCGATTCCATAGGCTTTCAGAATCAGGAGCAATGCATCCAGCCCGTTGCCGCAGCCCACGCAGTAGTTTGCCCCGCAATACGCCGCAAAGGCTTCTTCAAAGGCACTGTCTTCCGGGCCGGCGATGTAAAAGCTGCGACGATACACCCGCTCAAATGCGGCGCGAAGTTCCGCGTCCAGCTCATGTTCCATAGGCAGAAACGAAACAAAAGGAATGTTCATCGGTTTCATTCATTCGCCTCCCCTTGCTTCACATATGCAAGAAAGTCATCGTAATTTCGAATGTAATCCCGTTCATCGTAATACTCGCTGGCCGCTACGCACAGAACGGAATCCGTCTGATTCCACAGCATTTCCCGCCACAGGCCGTTTCCCAGAATCAGGCCCTTCTCCGGGCGATCCAGCAGAACTTCCGCCTTTTCACGGCCATCGTCCAATTTGATGAGGATCGACCCATAGGGACAGAACAGCATCTGCCGAAGGGCGCGGTGGGCATGGCCGCCGCGCTGCACGCCCTGGGCAGTGCCGTGAATGTAATAAATGCGCCGGATGGGAAAAGGGAGATCGTGTTCTCCCTCAAAAAACGTAAGGTAGCCTTCCCCTGCGGTTTCCACCGTGCGCAAATCAATGACGCGATAATCCATATGGTGACCTCCATACACAACTGCCATTATTCTAACACAATTCCGCCTGGATGTCGATATGAGCAGCAAAAAAGCCTGGATGGAATCTGTAGGTGTTACAAAGGCTGCGGTGCGTTATCACACCAACCGGCAGTACATCTACCGCTGGATGAAGCGCTATGACGGCACATTGCACTCGTTGGAGAATCGCTCTCATCGCCCTCACAGGCATCCAAATCAGCATACTCCTGAGGAAATCAAGCTGATTCTGAATATGCGCCACCGGAATACGAACGCCGGTATCGTTGTATTATTTTGGGTCAAACTTCGTTCAAGAGGATACACCCGTTCTATCTCCGGCTTGTATCGCTTTCTCCGAAAACGAAATTCAATGGCTGTAAAGTTGCCCAATCCAAAGAAATATACGCCAAAGTCCTATGAACAGATGTCCTATCCTGGCCAGAGGGTGCAGACAGATAATGGCAGCGAATTCACAAATCGGCTGGTCGGCACTAAAAATCCCAAGCCAACGCTCTTTGAAAAAGCCTTGGAGCAGCTTAATATTCGTCACAAGCTGATCAAGCCCTACACACCAAGGCACAATGGAAAAGTAGAGAGAAGCCATCGCAAGGACAATGAGAAATTCTATGCAACCCATCGTTTCTTTCCTTTCGTGGACTTCAAACTATACCTTGCCGTCCGAGAACGCACTTACAATCATTTCCCTATCAGGCCACTTAACTGGAAATCTCCGGACTACTTCCTAAACGCTTTTCCTTATGTGTAACACATCATTGACAAACCTACACCCCTGCGTATACCTGAGGCACCTGCCCTACCAACAGGATCTGAGCCAAAAGCAGTTCGTGTTCCACCTCCACCTGGGTGACTGTATTTCCAAACAGGGCAGCCATGGTGGCCCGGAACGCAATGCTCACGTCCAGTTCCGTCTGGTTGATGCCGGTATGGCTTACCCGGCTGTTCACGCTGCTGGTCACATAGGCATCCTGCAAGTAGCGATACGAAATGCACGGCCCGCGTTCTGCCAGCACCTTCCATCCCAGCAGTGTCCCCACCGGAACCCGAACCGATCGGTTTTTCCGGGCACCCAGTCGGTCGATCACTTCCTGTGTCAAGCGAAGCTGAACGCGGCTCATGGCCTGCGGGTCTGCACGCACGGCAAGAATCGTTCCGTCGTCATTCCGGTCGTACACATACAGCCCACGGCACAGATCCGGCTCCCGCGCAAGCACATCCTGCACCGATTGATTGATGATTTCCAGGCAGCTGCTCCGGCACTCATATCCGGCCAGCGCATTTAAAGTGGGCTGCACATTTTGCCCTACACGAAAGAGCAAAAAGCACACAATCGCCGCCAGCAAAAGAATCGGTACACAGAGCGCCCGACGACGTTCTTTGCGGTCTGCTTTTTCTTTTGGCGATTGGGGTGACTGTCTTCTGCGGTTTATACGATACATTTTCCCACCTGCTCTTCAGCTGTTCACGGGCAGAACAAGGTTCTTCTAGCAGTGTATGGGCCAATGCATTCATTTGTACCAAATCTGCAGAAAACTCTTTCGATCTGCGTCCATAACGTTCAGGCTGCAAGCAGCCTTCGGCCACCGGGCCAGGTTGACACACGAGGTCAAGGTTTCTTTTTGGTAGCTGGGTAATAAAAAAGTGCATACTGTTCAAGCCAAAAAACACTTCTACAATCAAAAGCGTCAAGAGGAAACACCCCTTCGCACCAAAGAACAAACATCATTTTGGATGTTTTATCATGAACAAGATCGTTGAATTTCTGAATGCCAATCCCGTGCAGTATCTGGCTACCGTGGGCCGTGACGGCAAGGCCAAGCGCCGCCCATTTATGTTCTCCGATGAGTTGGAAGGCAAGCTGTGGTTCTGCACCAACAACCAGAAGGACGTTTATAAGGATATGCAGAAAAACCCCAAGATCGAAATTTCCGTTTCCCGCCCGGAGTACGCTTGAATTCGCCTGCATGGCAAGGCCGTGTTTGAGAACAACATGGCTGCCACGAAAGACAAGGTTTCGATTTCCCTGCAGGGAAAAATCAAGAACATCGGCAGCGAAAAGCTGGACGAGATTTTCGTGAAGGCTCCCTACATGCAAGCCATTTATCCCGGTGATACCCGCGCCGCGTTGGAGGTTTTTTGTCTGTACGAAGCTGAGGGTGAATATTTCGACATCAGCGATCCCGCCCATGTAACCCATGACAGCATCGTGATCGGCCACGCACAGACTCTACCGGCCGATTATTTTGTGGGGAATGGCTGCATCGGCTGCAAATTGTGCTATTCCGTTTGCCCGCAGAAGTGCATCGACATCAAGCAAAAGCCGGTGAGCTTTGACCAACACCGCTGCCTGCACTGCGGGCGCTGCGCAGAAATCTGCCCCAAACAGACCATTGTGAGAAGGGGCTGAACCCAAATCCGCACAAAACACTGCTGCGTTTGATTTGATTTTTATCGAGTACGGTTTTCCCACAAAGGCGCTGAGGCACTGAGTTTTCCCTTCGGAGGGGCGCTGCGCAGTTCGGATGGGTCTCAAAAATCCGATTGTCGGCTAAAAAGCAAATAGCCTGAGCCCTGCACAGTACAGAACTCAGGCCATCAACTTCTCTTACTTCTATGTTCTTCTAACTATTTAGGGCACGCCAACGTTTATCTCTGCGGTAGTTCGTTTTATCGTCCGAAATTCGAACCAATCAACAAACGATCAACTCTCTTTTCCGCCTATAAGTTTCTCCGCGCACCCGTCTATCAACGAGCCCGCTGCCCTCATTCCGCCAACAGCGCTTTTCCTGCCCGGGCCAAAGCCTGCACTCGTTCTTCTGCCTGTTCCGCCGTAGCCGCCTTTGCGGAAAGGTACAGCTTGATCTTCGGCTCGGTGCCGCTGGGCCGAATCATCAGTTCTGCGTCATCTTTCAGGCGGAACTCCAGCACATCGGCAGAAGGCAGGCCGGTGACGTCTGCATTCCGGTAGTCGACCACCTGCTGCACCGGCAGCCCGGCCAGCGCCTTCGGCGGCTGCTTTCGCAGCTGGTCCATAAGGCGGCGCATAGTCTCCATGCCATTCTGGCCCTCAAACGCTTCCGAGAGCAACCGATTCTTATAATAGCCGAACTCCTGGTACAGTGCGTCCATTGCCTGGGCCAGCGTCCTTCCCTGTTGCCGATACCAGCGCGCCATCTCACAGATCAGCATCGATGCGTTCACCGCATCTTTATCCCGCACATGGCTTCCGGAAAGGTATCCATAGCTCTCTTCAAATCCAAAAATATACCGCTCTGCCTGGCCCTGGGCTTCCAGAATGCCAATCTGCTCGCCGATGAACTTAAACCCGGTCAGTGTGCGCCGCAGCTCCACTCCGTACTTTTGAGCCACCGGGGTGGCCATATCCGTGGAAACAATGGTCGTTACAGCCACCGGATTCTTCGGCATGGCCCCCTGCTCGTTTCTGCGGCGGCAGACATAGTCCAGCAGCAGCACACCCACCTCATTGCCGGTCATCAGCTGATATTGTCCGCCTGCGGGAACCGCAATTCCCACCCGGTCGCAGTCCGGGTCCGTTCCCAGCAGAAGGTCAGGCTTCACCGTTTCGCACAGGGCCAGGCCCCGCTCCATTGCCTGCTGAATTTCCGGGTTCGGATACGGGCAGGTTGGGAAATTGCCGTCGGGCTTTTCCTGCTCCGGCACCACGGTCACATCTGTGATTCCGATTTCCTTCAGAATTCGGGTCACACACTCCAGGCCTGTACCGTTCAGCGGCGTATACACCAGCTTCAACGGCTGAACGTTCTTGCCCTTTTCGTCGGAATGCTCGAGGGCTTGCGCCTTGACGGCCTGGATGAAGCGGTTCAGCGTATCCTCTCCGATCATACGGATCAGGCCGGCCGCCTTGCCGTCCTCAAACGACATTCGCCGAACCCCTTCAAAAATATCCACTGCTTCGATGCAGTTCTGCACCGCGGCGGCCACCTCCAGGGTTATCTGGCAGCCATCCTCGCCGTACACTTTGTAACCGTTGTATTTGGCCGGATTGTGGCTGGCGGTGATGCAAATGCCCGCCCCGCAGCCCAGATCTCGCACAGCAAAGCTCAACGCCGGAGTCGGCTCAAGGCGGGGATACACCCAGGCAACAATTTTATTGGCCGCCAGCACACAGGCCGCCTCATGGGCGAAAAGTTCGCTTCCAATGCGGCTGTCATACGAAATGGCAACCCGCTTGGGCAGCGTGGTGGCATTCAGATAATTCGCCAAGCCTTGTGTGGCCTTGCGCACGGTGTAAACGTTCATCCGGTTGTCACCGGGCCCAAGCACTCCGCGCAGGCCGCCGGTACCAAACTCCAAATCCCGATAAAAGCAGTCGCTCTGCTCCTCGTCCTTCATGGCACGCAGCGCTGCTTTTGCGTGTTCGTCCACCTCAGGGCTTTCCAGCCAGCGCTCCAGCTTCTTTTGGCAATACTCCGTCATCTGTGTCTCAATGCCTCCTTTGTGATTTTATTCCGCTTTTGAAAACGTCCGGATTCCTTTATCAGGGCAGACTGCTCAATTTCACTTTTTTGCCTTTGCCGCAGGCAGAGCCTGATACAGCGTTTCCATTAAAGCTGTCAAAAACGCCGAGTCGTCCACTTCTTCCACCCGCAGCATGGGCTTGGCCCCCTCATAAGGCAGGTGTTCCCGCCCGGTGGGCAGCATTGCCTGTGCGGCCGGAACCTTCTTCACCAACAGTCGGTCATCGTACAGGCCGCCCACCAGTTTTTCCCGCACATACAGCAGATACTCGCCCATCATCGGGCGCATTCGAATCCCCGGCACGTCAGCCAATTGATCCAGAATAAATTGCCGATATTCGTTTCCGGTTGCCATTGATCCTCTCCCGGTTCGGTCAAACACAGCTCACAGCAGTTCGATTCGTCCCTGCCGTTTCAATTCTTCCACAATGCTTTTTACATCCTGGGCATGATTGCGGTCGCATACCATAACTGCATCTGGGGTTTCCACCACGATCAGATCTTTCACGCCCACCGCGGCCACCAGCCGTCCGGAAGAATAGCCGATCACGTTCTCGCAATCAAGGGGCAGGCAATCGCCCACCGTCACATTGCCCTGCTCATCCGCCGGATGCAGCACCGGCAGCATATCCCAGCTGCCCACATCGTTCCAGCCGAAATCCCCGTTTACCATCCACACATCCGAGCTGCGTTCCAGAATGCCATAGTCCACACTGATGGACGGAATGGTCGGATACACCTCACGCAGGACCTGCTGTTCGTCCGCGGTGCCCATAGCATTTGCAATGCACTCCAACGGTTCATACACCTGCGGCAGATAACGGCGGTACTGTTCCAGAATCACAGAGGCCTTCCAGATAAACATTCCACTGTTCCAGGCATATCCGCCCTGAGCCAGATAGCGCTTTGCCGTGGCTTCGTCCGGCTTTTCCTTAAATTGCTGCACCTTGTGGGCCGCGGCGTGCTCCTGGGGGGCGTACTGGATGTATCCATATCCCGTGGCCGGGAAGGTCGGCTGAATGCCGATGGTGACCAGCTGATTTGTCTGCTCGGCCGCCTTCACCGCTGTTTCCAGCACAGCCGCAAAGGCCGGCCAGTCCCGAATGTACGCATCCGAAGGAGCCACGCACAAAATGCCGTCCCCTCGTTTTTTCAGCACCTCAAATGCAGCGTAACCAATGCAGGCTGCCGTGTTTCGGGCTGCCGGCTCCGCCAGAATCTGTCCCGGCAGCACCCGGCCGTGAACCGCCTGTTTCATCGCAAGGGCCTGCGTGCAATTGGTCACAATGTACATGTTTTTGCCGGGGATAACCAGCCCCATCCGGTCCAGCGTTTCGTTGACCATTAAGTCCTTCCCGGTCAAATTCAGCAGCTGCTTCGGGGTTGCCTGGCGGCTTAACGGCCAAAAGCGTGAGCCGCCGCCGCCCGCCATGATAATGCCGTAAACGTCCATGTTCTGCTCCTCAGCGTTCCGCGCGCATTTCACTGTGAAGAAAATCATCGTAGGTCAGGCGAATGCCATCTTCCAGCTCAGTTTTGTAGTGCCAGCCCAACTTTTCCAGCTTACTCACATCCAAAAGCTTGCGGGGGGTGCCGTCCGGCTTTGTGGAGTCCCATTCAATCGCTCCGGTGTACCCCACAACCTTAGCCACCAGTTCCGTCAATTCCTTGATGGTCAGCTCTTTGCCAGTGCCCAGGTTCACGGTCTCATTGCCGGAGTAGTGATTCATCAGGTACACACAGGCGTCGGCCAAATCGTCCACGTACAGAAACTCACGCAGCGGCGCGCCCGTCCCCCAGCAGGTCACCGTCTTTGCGCCGCTCACTTTTGCCTCATGGAAGCGCCGGATCAGCGCGGGCAGCACATGGCTGTGCTCCGGGTGGTAGTTGTCGTTCGGGCCATAGAGATTGGTCGGCATCACACTGATGTAATCGGTTCCGTACTGGCGATTCAGATATTCGCAGTATTTCAGGCCGCTGATCTTCGCCAGTGCATAGGCCTCGTTGGTCTTTTCCAGGCTGCTGGTCAACAGGCAGCTTTCCGGCATGGGCTGCGGCGCCATGCGGGGATAGATACAGCTTGAACCCAGGAACATGAGCTTTTTCACACCATGGTCAAATGCCGCCTTGATGACGTTCATTTCCAGGATCATGTTGTCGTACATGAAGTCAGCCGGGTGCTTGTCGTTGGCCAGAATGCCGCCCACTTTCGCGGCGGCCAGAAATACATATTCCGGCTGCTCTTCCTCAAAAAATGCTTCCACCAGATCCTGGCGGCGCAGATCCAGCTCCTTGCTGGTGCGCTTCACCAGATTGTGATAGCCCTGGCTCTCCAGCGCCCGGCAAATAGCGCTTCCCACCATGCCGCGATGGCCCGCCACATAAATCTTTGCATTCTTTTCCATCATAATTTTCGCCTCTGAATGACCGTATCCATTCAAATCAAACTCAATCGTTCCCACTGTCCGCCCGGTTTATTGCTGCGCAGCCTTTTCTGCTTCTGCCAGCTTCCGGTCATGCTCTGCCATAATCTTTGCCAGCTGCTCATAGCTGGTCTTACGGGGATTCCAACCCAGCACCGTGCGGGCCTTTGTCGGGTCACCCCACAAATTGACCACATCGGTAGGCCGGAAGAAATCCGGGCTGACCTCCACCAGAACCTTGCCGGTGGCTTTGTCGATGCCCTTTTCTTCCAATCCGGCCCCCTTCCATTCCAACTCAATGCCGTTGTAATGGAAGGCCAACTGCGTAAACTCCCGAACCGAATGCTGCTCGCCGGTCGCAATCACAAAGTCATCCGGCTCATCCTGCTGCAGCATCAGCCACATACATTCCACATAATCCTTCGCATAGCCCCAATCACGCAGGCTGTCCAGATTGCCCAGATACAGCTTCTCCTGTAGGCCGCAGGCAATACGTGCGGCCGCCAACGTAATTTTTCGGGTAACAAAATTTTCGCCCCGCCGCTCCGATTCGTGGTTGAACAAAATGCCGTTGCAGGCATAAATGCCGTATGCTTCGCGGTATTCCTTCACGATCCAGTAACCATATTGCTTGGCAACCGCATACGGGCTGTACGGATGGAAGGGCGTGGTTTCCCGCTGCGGGCATTCTTCCACTTTTCCGAACAGTTCACTGGTGGAAGCCTGATACACCCGGCAGGTTCTTTCCAGCCCCAAAATGTGAACCGCCTCCAGAATGCGCAGCACGCCCAGGGCATCCACATCGCCCGCATATTCCGGGGCGTCAAAGCTCACCTGAACATGGCTCTGGGCAGCAAGGTTGTAAATTTCATCCGGCCGCACCGCACTGACAATTCGGATAATGCTGGAAGAATCCGCCATATCGCCGCCGTGCAAGGTAATGCGCCCTGCGCGGATCAGGTGGTCAATGCGCTGTGTATTGCTCACCGAGGCACGGCGTACAATACCGTGTACTTCGTATCCTTTTTCCAGCAAAAACTCTGCCAGATAGCTGCCATCCTGCCCGGTAATGCCGGTGATGAGTGCTTTTTTCATTGTTTCCTCCCAAATGCCGAGGGAAAATCATCCATCGCCCCAGCTAAATTTTCAAAAAACGATTGCAGAATCTTGCTCTCTTTTTTCTGCTTTGTAATCAGTATAATTGGTTTTTCATTCAGATGCAACCCGACGGCCCCATTACCGATGCCGACGGCTGCCCTGCCCCGCCAATGCCAGGCCAAAGGCACCGCCGCACAGGCCGCCCACAATATGCGCAAAGTGGGACACGTTGTCCGCCAGAGTCATACCGCTGACAAATTCGCTTCCGATGTACAATGCCGCCACAACCACCAGCGTGAGAGGGATCTCCCCTTTTTTAAAGTTCGTGGCCGAGCTGAGCACAATCATCATATAAACAATGCCGCTGGCCCCCAAAAGGCCGGTTGAGGGGAACAGCGCAACCTGCATTACGCCGGTAATCAGCGCCGTAACCGCCATCATACCCACCAAGCGCTTTGTGCCGTATTTTTCCTCCACCCCGGGGCCAAGCATCAAAATGTACAGAAAATTTCCGGAAAAGTGCGAAAAGTCCGCGTGCCCAAATACATGGCTGACCAACCGCAGGTAGGTCAGCGGGTCTGTCGGGCTGCCGCGGTACACCATAAAAAAGCGATAGGTGCTCTGATTGTTCGTCAGCTGCCCCAACAGCAAAACTGCAAAAGAAAGCAATGCAAACGTCAACACGGCAGGTGCATTGTAAATAATGCGGTACTTCAGTTTTTTCATGATTGTTTCCTTCCCGTTTTTCAAACGCTTCTGTACAAACAAAAAAGTCGCGGCAAGCAAATGTCAGACATTGCTTGCCGCGACTCTGTGGAGGTGCTGACCAGATTTGAACTGGTGAATGAAGGTTTTGCAGACCTTTGCCTTACCACTTGGCCACAGCACCATATGGAGCGGCTTACGAGGCTCGAACTCGCTACCTCCACCTTGGCAAGGTGGCGCTCTACCAGATGAGCTAAAGCCGCAGAAAAATGGATTTGCGTCTCACTTTTCTGTGAACCGCCGCCAAACAACTCTTTCAGGCAATCACTTTTGCAAGCATTTGGAAGTCATTTTTTAACTCCGTGCCGCTTTGTTTTTGTCTCAGTGCCCTTGGCGTGATATTATAATACCACCAGTTTTGGAGTTTGTAAAGCCTTTTTTCAAAAAAATCGGCAGATTTTCTTCTGTTTGTGAAATGCGTCTTTGTCTTATCCACAACCGAATGATTTTCTGTGCCATATTTCCATGTTTTTCCCGTTTGCACTCGCATCCTCCGCATGATTCTCGCCTTCTCCTTTCAAGATAGAGAATTGGCGCATGGGGCAACCTGCTTTTGCGAGAGGTGTACCCCGATTTAAGCAAACGAATTTCGCGGAATTCTCTGCACAAAAACAGCAGCGGAAAGCCCTAACGTGCTTTGGAATCTCTCCCTTTCGCCCGTCTGGCATTCCGCCGCTTGGCTTGAGTACAACGCCATGGCCGCACTCCTGCTTGGTTTTTATATCCAGCTCCGGTTCAGCTGTTCTTTAAATGGCGGATGTCCTCCCCCACAAACAAAATCGGTTCACAGCTTCCGCCCAATCGGCTGGCGATCTTTTCCGTATAGCGCTTCTCGAACAGGGTGCCATCTACAATGTTCGAGGTATAAATGGTCGGCTGCCCCGCACTCAGCCGGGTGTTGACCAGCGTATAAAAGCAGCTGAGCATATAGCTGGTGGCATACTCCGTGCCCAGATCATCCAGAATCAGGAGGTCTGCCCCTAAAACGGCTTCCATCATCGTGTCGCCGTCTTCAAAGCGTGTTTTCTCCAAATGGCCGAACAACTCCTGTGAGCTGATGTAAATCACATCGTAGCCGCGCTCCAGCACAATGCCGGCAATGGCGAGGGCCGCGTGGGTTTTCCCAAGGCCTGCATTTCCGGTAATGAGCAGATTGCTGCTTTTCATATCAAAGCTCTCTGCGTATTCCCGCAGTGCCCCGATCACCTGCTTCATGTATTCCCGCACCGACATCCCGCACTCCGGGTCGTACCGATCCGGATACAAAGACAGGTCCATCGCGTCAAAGCTGGAGATATTCAGCGCCGAAGCCGCATTGATCTCCTGTCGGCGCAATTCCCGACTCAACCGCAAAACGCAGCTGCACACCTTTCCATCGTGCACGCCGGTATCCCGGCATTTGGGGCAGGCGTAGCGCGGCCCCAGGGCCGCTGAGGCGTAGCCGTTGGCTTTTAAAAGCTCCTCCCGTCTGGTACGAGCCTGCTGCTGCCGCTGTTTTGCCTGAGCCAACGCTTCGGCATTGGCCCCTTTTACCGCCAGCTGCGCACGCTCAAACCCAAGCCGGGTGATCTCATCTTCGCAGGCCCGCAGCTCCGGGATGGCCTGATACGCCTGCTCACTCACCTGCTGGGCCAGGGTCACCGCCTGCTGGCGGCGGGCCGCCACCTGGCGCTGTGCTTCCCGAAACAGTTCCTCTCTGCTGTGCATCGTTTAATCCTCCCGTTTCAGCCGCAGCGGGCGACCGGTGTTCCGCTTCAAGATATCATGGCCGGACGGCGCAGCCCGATCCACCCGCAGGCTTCCGCTCTCCGGTGCATCCAGCGTGCCGCTGCCGCGCACCTGCGCCACCGTTTGCAGCCCGCGCCCATGCCAGGATTTCAGAATGCCGTTCACGTAGCGGACCTCTTCTTTGCCGTTGGCCTGCAGAATGGCCTCAGCCACCATGGCGTCATCAAAGTTCATTTCCTCATACCAGCGGCGGATGCAGCGCCGGTCGGCCAGGTTCAGGTCCTTGGCCGGCATATGCAGAAGTTCCGCCACATGACTCTCCCGTTGGCTGCGCAGCTGTAAAAGCTTCAGATACCGCTCTGCATCCTCGCCACTTTCCACCCCAGCCAACCGCCATTCACGCAGTTCCCGGTCCAGCGCGGCCACCGTGTGCTTATCCTGCGTTGCAATGTGCGCTGCGCACAGCAGGATCACCTCCACTGAGAATTCTTCCTGCAGATACAGTCCCACCAGCCGATCCATATCCTTATGGTTCAGCGTCCGGCCCAGATACATCTGTGTTTCCGTCGTCAGCACCGACACCATCGGGTCACGCAGCGTACTCAAATCGATCTGCGGGCGCTCAATTGGCTCTGCCAAAGGTGCCTGCGGGGCACGGTCTGCCTCCAGAAGGCCGGCACCTGCCCACCATCTCAATGCGTTTTCTGCGGTACGGACACTTTTCAAACCAAGCGCATGAGCAATCTCTCGGGGGTCCGTCACACCGGTGGACAGAATGTACAGGGCTACCCGAATGGTGCTCTCATCCGCACGGCTCAAATTGGCGAACACCAACTGAGGCACTGCAATGGAGTCTCCGTTCTGCGGGCAAAGATGATAGGTCACGGCACACAGCCTCCTTTCTGATGCAGACGCCTGCGGCCCCCGCGGGAAGCTGCACCTGGAATGGGAAAGCTTCCCCGCCCAGGGCAGCCCCTGCGAGGGCCGCAATATGCCTGGTAATTGATTTTGATCTCTTGCCAGCGGGCAATCAGCGGCCAATGGCCTCATGCACCCGCTGGGCAATGTGCTCGGCCGTCAGGCCATACACCTTCAGCAGTTCTTCGGCAGGGCCGGACTGGCCAAACTCATCCATCACCGCCACAGGCAGCACGCGGCAGCCTGCGCCGTTGGCCAGCAGAGACTCACACACTGCACTGTACAAACCGCCAATGACGCTGTGCTCTTCCGCAGTCACAATGGCACCGGTTTCGTTGGCTGCCTTGCAGGCGGCCTCCACGTCCATGGGCTTCAGCGTGTGGAAGTTCAGCACACGCACATGAATGCCCTCGGCGGCCAGCATATCGGCAGCCTCCAGGGCGCGGGCAACCATCAGACCAGTGGCCGCAATGGTGGCATCGGTGCCTTCTCGCAGGGTCACAGCCTTGCCGATTTCAAACTTATAGGTAGCGGGGTCGTTGATAACGGGCACCGCCAGCCGGCCCAAACGCATATACACGGGGCCGACATACTCTGCGGCAGCGCGCAGGGCCAGAGCCGTCTCAGTGTCATCCGCAGGGTTCAGCACCACCATGCCGGGGATGGTGCGCATCAGGGCCAGATCCTCGTTGCACTGATGGGTCGCACCGTCCTCGCCCACAGAAACGCCTGCATGGGTCGCGCAGATTTTCACGTTCAGGTGAGGATAACCAACCGAGTTGCGGATCTGCTCAAAGGCACGGCCGGCAGCAAACATCGCAAAGCTGGAAGCAAACGGAACCATGCCCGCCGCCGCCAGACCGGCAGCAATGCCGATCATATCGGCTTCGGCAATACCGCAGTCAAAGTGGCGCTCAGGGAACGCCTTCTTAAACACGCCGGTCTTGGTGGATTCCGCCAAGTCTGCATCCAGCACCACAATCTTATCGTTCTCTTTGCCCAGCTCAACCAGGGTGCGGCCATAGCTTTCGCGGGTCGCAATCTTCTTTACATCCGACATTTTCAGCCCTCCATGGCAGCTTCGGCCGCCTTCAGTTCTGCCATTGCCTGCTCATACTGCTCCTGGCTGGGCGCCTTGCCATGCCAACCGGCCTGGTCTTCCATAAAGGAAACGCCCTTGCCCTTCACCGACTTCTGGATAATGACCGCCGGCTTGCCCTGCACGGCCGTAGCCGCAGTAAACGCCGCATCCAGACTGTCAAAGTCATGGGCATCTGCGGTAAACACTTCCCAGCCGAAGGCGCGGAATTTCTCGTCAATGGGATACACCGAGCACACATCCGACACGCGGCCGTCGATCTGCAGGTTGTTGTTGTCCACAACCGCCACCAGATTGTCCAGCTTGTGATGGGCTGCAAACATGGCGGCTTCCCAAATCTGGCCTTCCTCGATCTCACCGTCGCCCAGAATGGTGAACACACGCCAATCGGCCTTTTTCAGCTTTCCTGCCAGCGCGATGCCGCAGGCTGCCGAGATGCCCTGGCCCAGCGAACCGGAGCTCATATCCACGCCGGGAATGTGCTTCATATCCGGGTGGCCTTGGAGCATAGCGCCCACATGGCGCAGGCTCTTCAGCTCACTCTTATCAAAATAGCCCTTCTCGGCCAGAACCGAGTACAGGGCCGGGCAGCAATGACCCTTGGACAGAACCAGCCGGTCCCGCTCTTCCCACTTCGGGTTGGCCGGGTCCACCTTCATCTCGTTGTAGTACAGGTAGGTCAGGGTATCTGCAATGGAAAGCGAGCCGCCGGGATGGCCGGACTTCGCATGATATACCCCTTCGATCACGCCCTGACGGACATGATTCGCAATGCGCTGAAGCTGCACTTTTTTCGTCGTTTCCATGTTCCCTCTCCTGTTAATATTTTCGCGTTTATGCGATTTCTCTGCCTTTGCGGCTTGCTGTGCCGTTATTTAAGCAGCGAGTACAAATATTCTCCCACCCCGCCGTCGCGGCTGGGCCAAAGGATTTTTGCAGCACGGTGCCGCACCTCATCCGGGGCATCCGCAACCGCCAGGCTCTTTCCGGCCAATTCCATAACCGGAAGATCCTCCCGGCCGGACGCAATAAACATAGCATCCTCCGGCGGCACCTTCTGCAGGGCACACAGCCGCAAAAACGCCGCCTGCGGCGTGGCCTCTTCCCGGCTCATCACCAGGCACCCGGGCCGAATGCCGTGCAGGGCACAGCCCACATAACTGCGCTCGCTCAGATAGGCTTCCAGCTGGGCTACGGCTGCCGTGCTTCCGTGGAAGCGCACCTGCACCCAGGGGGCGCTGATGTCCTCCAACTCTGCCATTATACAGCCAATCGACTCTTCACGCAAGTGGGCATGCAGATAAGGGTTTCCTCTGGGCACATACACGTTTCCGTTTGCGTGGATAATCTGGGCCGAAACCTCCGGGAATTGATCCAATGCATCCCGCACGGCTGCCCGGGCAGCCCCTTCTTCCAGCCGAGCCGCATAGGTCACAAGGCCGCTGGCCGGGGAATACACCAGGCTGCCGCCGCAGCAGACGCTGGGGCCGATCCGGTTTTTCCCCGGAAACAGCGTCTCCAACCCCTGCGGTGTGCGGTAGGTCAATGCTGAAAACCGCCCGCCCATGGCGCAGTACAGCCGAATGGTCAGTTCATCGCAAGCCAGCAGCCTGCCGTGCTGCCCCAGCAGTGCTCCGTCCACAGAACACACTACAAGCGGCAGTTCTTTGTTTTGGCTCATGGCTCCGGCTCCTTTCGTAGTGTTGCAAGAAAATCCGTAAAATAAGCAGGCAGCGGAGAATCAAATTCCAGATACTCCCCCGTCGCCGGGTGAACAAAGCCAAGTGTCTTTGCGTGCAGGCACTGGCCGTTCAGACTTTTGATCACATTGTGCGGGCCATACACTCCATCCCCGGCCAGTGGGTGACCAATGCTGGCCATGTGTACTCGAATTTGATGGGTGCGGCCGGTTTTCAGCTTGCACTGGATGTGCGTAAAGCCCTGATAACGGGCCAGCACCTGCCAGCCCGTGTATGCATATTTGGAATTGGTGGGCGTAATCGCCATTTTCTTCCGGTCCGCCGTGCTTCGGCCGATGGGCGCTTCCACAAAGCCCTCATCCTGCCGGAAGCCGCCGTACACCACCGCCTGATACAGCCGATGAATGCTGTGCACCGCCATCTGCGCCGAGAGCGCGGTGTGGGTCGGGTCGTCTTTGGCCACCACCAGAAGGCCGCTGGTGTCCTTATCGATACGATGCACGATCCCGGGGCGAAGCTCCCCCCCAATACCAGAAAGGCTCCCCTTACAATGGTACAGCAGGGCATTTACCAGGGTGCCGTCCGGGTTTCCGGGGGCAGGATGCACTACCATTCCCTTGGGCTTGTTGACCACCAGCAGGTGCTCATCCTCATACACCACATCCAGCGGAATATCCTGGGCAACGGCCGTGGCCGGCTTTGCATCCGGCACGGTCAAAAGCAGGCGGTCCCTTTCCTTCAGCTTGCGGCTTTTCGCGGCGGGCTGGCCATTGCACAGGGCATGCCCCTCTTCGATCAGCTGCTGCAGCGCATTGCGGGTCAGGCCAAGCTCCCGCTCTGCGAGGAAGCGATCCAGGCGCTGGCCTGCATCCCCTGCCTCGACCAGAAACTCAAGTGTCTCCATGGTTCTCATCCTCATGCTTTGCGCTGCTGCGCGCGTGAACCTCTTCCAGAATCAGGGAGAGGATCAACAGGCCCACGCCGGTGCAAACGCACACATCGGCAAAGTTGAACACCGCAAACGTCATGAACTGCACGTCCAGATAGTCCACAACCATGTGGTTGGCCACTCGATCGATCAGGTTTCCGATGCCGCCGGCCAGAATCAGCAGCCAGGCCGCACGGTCCAGCCCTTTGGGTCGGTGAATGACCAGATAGGCGGCCAATGCAGCCAGCGCCGCACCGGTAAATGCAATCAGGAACCCTTGTTTACCTGCCAGCATACTGAACGCTGCGCCGTCATTCAGCACATAACGAAGCTGAATGATTCCGGGCAGCAGCGGCATTGTCCCCACCGGGGCAAGCACTGCTGTCGCCCAGGCCTTGATCAACTGGTCCACCACTACAAGCACTGCACAAAGCAGCACAGAAACAATCCAATCCATCAACGGGCTCTCCTTTCACGCCGCGGGTGTTTATTCGTTTTTATCCGGGGAAACCCATTCTCCCGGCGAGACCCGTCAAGCAGGAAAACAGCGGCGCTTTTTGGGAAAAGCGCCGCTGTTTTTCAACGGTTTAAATGGAATTTCAGCCTTCCAGCGCAGCGGCGCAGCGGGGGCACAGACCATCCGCGTTCACCGCAGGCACGTACTTCCAGCAGCGGGGACACTTCTCGCCCTGCACGCGCTCGACCTTCACGCCCAGACCTTCCACCAGGCCCTTGACGCCGCCTTCGCCGCATACCACATCGGCACGGGAGACGATGAACAGGTCGGCCAGCTCATCCATGGGAATCTGGTTCAGGAAGCCTTCCAGCTCTTCATTGCAATACAGGGTGATGTGGGCCTCCAGTGCAGCACCAATGACCTTTTCGGCACGGGCCTGCTCCAGAGCCTTCTTCACATCATCGCGCACCGCAATGACCTTGTTCCACTTTGCCTCAAACTCTTCGCCCTGCAGATAGGTGCCAGCCTTGCCCATATCCTCAAACGCCACATAGTTGTTCATGCCGGGCATCTTGGGGATGAAGCTCCAGATCTCCTGCGCGGTAAACACCAGCACAGGGGCAATGATCTTGGTCAGCTGCACCAGAATCTTGTACATGGCAGTCTGAGCAGAGCGGCGACCTGCCGCGTCCGCCTTGCTGCAATACAGGCGATCCTTGATCACATCCAGATAGAAGTTGGACATCTCAACCACGCAGAAGTTGTGAACCTCGTGGTAAACGCGGCTGAAATCAAAGTTCTCGTAGGCCTCGGTGGCAGTGGCCAACAGCTCGTCCACCGCATCCAGCGCCCAACGATCGATCTCAAACAGCTGATCGTCCGCGACCATATCCTTATTGGGATCAAAGCCATTCAGGTTGCCCAGAATGAAGCGGGCGGTGTTGCGGATCTTCCGGTACGCTTCGCTCAGCTGCTTCAGGATCTCCTTGCTGATGCGCACGTCCACCGTATAGTCGGAGGAAGCCACCCACAGGCGGATGATGTCAGCGCCGTAGTCCTTGATGATCTCACTGGGTTCCACGCCGTTGCCGGCAGACTTATGCATCTGCTTGCCCTCGCCGTCCACGACCCAGCCATGGCTCAGCACCGCACGGTAAGGTGCAACGCCGCGGGTGGCAACGCTGGTCAGCAGGCTGGACTGGAACCAGCCGCGGAACTGATCCGCGCCTTCCATATACAGATCGGCAGGCCAGCTCAGCTCCGGGCGCTCTTCCAGAACCGCCACATGGGTGGAACCGGAATCGAACCACACGTCCATGATGTCGGTGTCTTTGCGCCAATCGCTGGCACCGCACTCGCACTTGATGTCCTTGGGCATGATGTCGTTGGCCTCGTACTTGTACCAGGCGTCGCTGCCCTCTTTGCGGAACAGATCGCTCACGGCCGCAATGGACTCATCGGAAATATGATACTTGCCGCACTTGGTGCAGTAGAATGCCGGGATCGGCACGCCCCAGGTGCGCTGACGGCTGATGCACCAGTCGCTGCGGTCGCGCACCATGCCGTGCATCCGGTCATGGCCCCACGCAGGCTGCCACTTCACGCTGTCAATAGCCTTATAGACGTCCTCCTTGAAGGCATCCACAGAGCAGAACCACTGTTCGGTGGCGCGGAAAATGATGGGATTGTGGCAGCGCCAGCAATGGGGATACTGGTGGCTGATGTGCTGCACACCCATCAGATGGCCGGTCTCCTTGATGTGCTTCAGGATGACCGGGTTTGCCTCCCATACGCGCAGCCCGGCGAACTCCTCACCGGCATCGGCAGTCAGGTAACCGCCGTCGTCCACAGGCACCACAATGGGCAGTTCGGGATACTTCTGGCAGACCAGGAAGTCGTCCACGCCGTGGCCGCCAGCCGTGTGAACACAGCCGGTGCCGCTTTCCAGCGTGACATGGTCACCCAGAATGACCAGGCTCTTGCGTTCCAGGAAGGGATGCTGCACCTTCATGTATTCCAGCTCAGCACCGGAAACAGGCTCACCCACGATCTCATACTCGGTAATGCCGCAGGCTTCCATGGTGCTCTTCACCAGGTCTTCGGCCATCACATGGTAATCGTCGCCGATCTTCACGAACACATAGTTGAAGGTACCGTTCAGGCAGACGGCCACGTTGGCGGGCAAAGTCCAGGTGGTGGTGGTCCAGATCACGAACCAGGTATGGTCTGCAGGAATGCCGCGCTTGGCCAGCACGCCGTTGGGGTCATCCGTCACGGCAAAACGAACGTAGATGGAATCGCATTCGTCCTGGCCGTATTCGATCTCGGCTTCCGCCAGCGCCGTGCGGCAGTCCGGGCACCAGTACACGGGTTTCAGGCCCTTATAAATGTAGCCTTTCTTGGCCATCGTGCCGAAGATCTCAATCTGCCGGGCCTCAAACTCGGGCTTCAAGGTCAGATAGGGATGTTCGAAGTCGCCGATGACACCCAGGCGCTGGAACTGCTCGCCCATGATGCCGATGTGCTCCGTGGCGAAGTCATGGCAGATCTTGCGCAGCTCCAGCTTGGAGATGGTGCTCTTGCGGTCGCCCGCCTTGGCCAGCGCCTTCAGCTCAATGGGCAGGCCATGGGTATCGTAGCCGGGAACATACGGGGCCTGATAGCCGGTCATGTTCTTGTAACGAACAATGATGTCCTTAATGATCTTGTTCAGGGCCGTACCCATATGAATATTGCCGTTGGCATACGGAGGACCGTCATGCAGCACATAACGGGGCTTGCCCTCGTTGTGGCGCATCAGCTCCTCATACAGATGGTTTTCCTGCCAGTCCTGGAGCAGTTTGGGCTCCTTTTTAGGCAACCCGGCACGCATTTCAAATTTGGTGCTGGGCAGATTGATGGTTTTGTTAAAATCCTGTGCCAATGGTCCTACACTCCTAATCTATAACTTGTTGCCCTGAGGCAGTGCTCGGTTCAGTCGCTGAACTTGATCCCCTGGAAGCTGTCCAGAATGGACGCCTTTGCCGCGGCTTCCTTCTCCGCACCGTCGTCCTCATCGGATTCTTCCATCAGGCCGCTCAGATCCAATGTGAAGGAAGACGCGGCCTCCGGTTCCTGTGCCGGAACTTCTTCCGAAGGCTGCTCGGCCGGCTGCTCTTCCGCAGCAGGCTCTTCCTGAGGCTCCGCCGAAGGAATCGGTGCAGGCTCTGCCGCAGCCTCTTCCAGCGGCGCCGGTTCCGGCTCTTGCTCCGGCTGAGGCTCTTCTTGCGGCTGGGTCGGGGCGTCCGGCAGCGTGGCCAGAGACTCAATGTGCTGACGATACAGGCTCATCACATCCGCCTTAAACTTGGCAACTTCGCCCTGCAGACGCAGCAGCTCGCTCTTCTCGTCCTCTACCTGTTCCCGGGCCGCCTGCACCACATCGTCCGCTTTGATGCCGGCCTGGCGCAAAATCTCTTCCGATTTCTTTTTAGCTTCCCGCACCACACTGTCCGCCATACGCTGGGCGTTCAGCATAGCCATTTTCACATTGTCCTCGTCCTTGCGATAGGTCTCGATTTTGTCGGCAAGCACATAAAGCTTGCTTTCCATATCGTCTTTTTCTTTTTGAAGCTTCTCCATTTCATCGGCCATCTGCTTCAGAAATGCATCCACATCGTCCCGACGATAACCGCCCATCTGTTTTTCAAAGGTAACGGTACGAATTTCTTTAGGCGTCATGCTCCCGGTTTCCTCCCTCGGCAATCCTCAATACTGATAATATTCGATCCACTGCCGGTCTTTTCGGCTTTTTCCGCCCAGCTTTTCCAGACGGAAGCGCCCCTTTCCCCGTACAGTAAACAGGTCCTGTTCATATACCGGCGTACCGGCCTTCTCTTGGGGAATGTGGTTGATTTCCACATGGCCGGTTCGTACATATTCCTCCGCTTGACTGCGGCTGCAATTCAAAAACGCCGCCAGAACGGCATCCAAGCGCAGTGAGGCCACACTCGCCGTCTGCAGCTTCGGCGGCGGCCGCATCGGAAGAACGGCCTTCCCTTCTTCGCACAAGGTGGTGCACACCGAAACCCGGCCTGCCTGCCGAAGTTCCCGGCAGAGCACACCGGCCATTTCCTGCAGCACCGCCACATAAATGCAATGTTCGTCCGGCGAAGGGATCAGGTCACCAATGCAGCTGCGTTCCACCGCAAGGCCAAGAATGGCCCCAAGGCAATCGCGATGGGCGGGCGGCTGTGCGCAAAGATGGCTGTATGCCACCTTTACAAAGCGGATCGGCGGCTCGCACTCAATGCCGAACGGTGCCAGGCAGAGCAGCTTTCGCTCCGCCCCATCGTACCCTCCGTCAAACCGGTACCAGTCGCAGCCCACCCGGTTCAGCGCAGCCGCGCACAGGTCCTGCTCCCGGTCTGAGAGGAACCCGGTATAGCGGGCACTCCAACGCTTTTCAGCACTGGCGCAAAGATCCTCTGCCCGGCGCATCACCATGCGCTCCTGGTCGCTGCGGGGCGGTACAAAGCCGCGCACCTGCGGCGCTTGTGCATCAGAAGTAGACACCGTTGTTCTCCAGCTCGTCCAGCAGGTCCGCCCCCATAATGTCAACGTTGTACGGTGTAATAATAAAGGTACTGGCCGCTACGCGCTTAATCTGGCCGCTGTTGGCATACGCCACACCGGACAAAAAATCCACCAGACGGCGGGAAACTTCCTTTTTCGTCGACTCCAGATTCAGCACCACCGTGCGCTTGGCATTCAGATGATCGGCCACCGTGGTCGCATCCTCAAATGCTTCGGGCTTCACCAGAACCACCTTCAGCTGCGTGGTGGCGTTGATATTCACCACTTTATTGCGCTTGCTGCCGGAAGCAGCAGCCTGAGGCTCGGGTGCATCATAACCGCTGTCCTGCTGTGCATCATCGCCGCGGCTCACGAACGAAGGGAAATCTTCCCCCTCGTAATCTTCCTCTTCCTCGTCAACGCCCAACGCTTTTTTCAGCTTGTCGAACATAGCGTTTTTCCTCCTTTTATGTGAAATCCGAAACCTTTTACGGCCTCGAAACTCCTGCTGATTTATGATACATCCATTCATGGGGCATGGCTGCACACAACTTATTATCCATTGTTTCGTGCCAGATGTCAACCAACGCCGGATATTTTATGGCATTTACAACAAAAAATTTTTCGGCTTTGCCCGCTGCCCTCAAGCCAGCCGGCCGTCCCGCAGGCCGCGCCCGCGCACAACCACCTCATCGTACAGCTTCAGTTTGCTCTCTTTGTTGCCGCCATTCGGTACCAGAATGTAATTTTCATTCTCGTACAGCTTCACGATCGGCCGGAACTCAATCAGCTGGCCGGACCGGACATACACACCGTTCACGTCATTCACAATGTGAACGGCATCTTTGCTGATGCGCAGGCCGGTGTAGCTGTTCAGGTCCAACCGCGCAGTCTGCTGCCCCAGCGCCAAAATCTGTGCGCTTATGTATTCGCAATGCACCACAATTTTTGCAAGGCCGCTGTCCTCGTCCTGCGTTACTTCCTGAATGGTCGCCGGCAGAGCGGTTTCTGCCCGGCCGGGGAAGCTGATCTGGATTTTGCGGCCGCTCTGTTCCACCTTTTGGCTGATGCGCTCTCCCTCTTCTTTCGAACAAACACCGTAAAAGTCCCATTGGTAGCTGGTCACAATTTTTCCCGCCTTGCCTTCCAGCGACTCGTCCGCCCCCTGGTCCAGCATTTCCCGAAGTTCGGCCGGGGATGCATTGTTCAGCGCATCCGCTTCCACCGTGAGCATCCGGGCCTCCTGCGCCTGAACAAAATATCCGCCCACCGGCGCCGGGATAGTCTGCGGCGTGCCCAGCTGCTGGGTCAGACTTTCCGCCTGTGCGTTCAGCTCCGCCAGTTGGGTGTCAAAATTGGCGATACGGCCCGTCGTCACCTGCAATTTGTTGGCCGCCAGCAAATAACTCTCCTGCCGGCTGTTCAGATTTTCATAGTCTTTCCGGTCCAGTGCTTCCAGCAGGTCGTTTTCTGCATTCTGTTCCTGATTCAGCAGCACGCCGATGTCGGTGCCGACGCTTTCAGACTTTTCCAACAGGGCGATCCGATTCTGCAGGACCGTCAGCTGGTTGCGCAGGCTCGCCTGCTCGCTGCTGGTATAAATCTCAGCAACTGCGGTCCCGGCCGAAACGCGCTCGCCCTCTTCCACAAGATAGCCAAGGCTTCCCTCGCCATCCACCGGCTGCTGGGCAAACAGCAGCACTCCATCCAGCTCCACGCTGTCGGCCAGCGTATCCTGAATGGCGGTTTCCGTCTCGTAACGGTTGTCCAGAACCGCTACCAGCTGAACGGTCACGTACAGTGCCAGCAGGCCGAGCGGCACAAACAGCAGCCATTTCGGCGGCCGCGGAAAAGAACGGTTTGCTTTTTTCTCCTGCATGGGCTCACCTCCGGGCCACTTCATCGCTCTCTGTTTATTCAATCGGTCACGTTCTTTTTTCGTGGAGTGCGCGTCTACAGCTCTCCATTCAGGAAGCGTTCCACCAGCTGCCGGGCCTTGGCAGGGGTTTCCGGGTCTGAACCGTCCAGCCAATGAGCCCCTTCCATTCGGCGGAACCAGGTCAGCTGCCGTTTTGCATACCGGCGGGAAGCCTGTTTCAGATCATTCAAGCAGGGTTCCAGCTCCGCCTCCCCTTCAAAATAAGGGAACAGCTCTTTGTAGCCGATGGCCTGGGCCGCCGTATGCCAGCATTCCCGATTCTGCCACACCCGGCGTGCCTCCTCCAGAAGGCCCTGCTGAACCATTCGGTCCACCCGTGAATCAATTCGGTGATACAGGGCCTCCCGGTCCGGGTCGTTCAGAATCAGCAGCAGCGCCCGATAGGGCGGCGTCTGGGGCCTGGATTCTGCTTTCTGCTGGCTCATCGTCCGGCCGGTGGTACGGTACAGCTCCAGCGCCCGCAAAAGCCGCGGTATATTGTTGGGGTGTATGCAGGCCGCGCCCTCGGGGTCCAACCGGCAAAGTTTTTCGTAGAGTGCTTCTCTGCCCTTTTCGGCCAGCTCCTGCTCCAAGGCCGCGCGAACCTCCGTCGTCGGCTTATGGGGGGTGAACTGAACTCCGTTCAGCAGGCTGGAAAGATACAGCCCGGTGCCGCCCACCACGAAGGGCAGATGACCCCGCTGCGTGATTTGCTCTGCGCAGGCCCGTGCAGCCTGTACATAATCCGCCACGCTGAAGCTCTGTTCCGGCCCCACGATGTCCATCAGATGATGCGGCACCCCCTGGGTCTCGTCCGGAGTAACCTTAGCGGTGCCCACGTCCAGGCCGCGGTAAATCTGCATGGAATCTGCCGAAATGATCTCTCCCTGAAACTCCGATGCCAGCTTCACCGACAAGGCGGTTTTTCCGCTGGCGGTCGGCCCGCCGATGGCAACAATCCGAGGTTTATCCAAGCCTTCCAAACTGCTTTTCCAGCTCCTTCCGGGTCAATTTCAGTACAATCGGGCGGCCATGGGGGCAAAACGGCGGTACTTTGCCCGCCATGATCTGTTCCGCCAGCCTCAAAAGCCCTTCCGGCCGGGTTTTGTCTCCGGCCTTCATGGCGGCCCGGCAGCTGATGGAGTGCAGCACCCACTCTGTTTTTTCGCTGAGCGCATCCTTCGCGCCCTTTGCCAGCTTGGCTGCCAGCTCAATCGCCAGTTCTTCCACATCGTCTGCCTGCACATCGGCCGGCACCGCGCGAATCATAACGGTATTCCCGCCGAAATCATCCAGCTCCACCCCGGCGTCCCGCAAAAGATCCAGGTTGCCGAGAAGCGCGTTCTTTTCTTCTGCGTTCAGCTGCACCGGAACCGGCATCAGCAGCATCTGGCTGGGCACATTGCCATAATTTTTGGCCAGTTCCTCGTAAATCAGGCGCTCGTGGGCCGCGTGCTTGTCAATCAGGCACATCTCTTCCCCGCGCTGGGTAATGATGTAGGTTTTGAACACCTCGCCCACATAGCGCAGCGGCTCAATTTCCGGTTCCGGCTCCAAGGCCAGCTGCTGGGCAGCAGGCATCTCCACAGAATCCGCTGCTTTCTCCCCTGCCTCGGCCACAGCCGTTTCAGCCAGCGGTGCAGCCGGTGCCTGCTGATCGTCCATCCGGCCGCCCGGTTCCTCATGCGGTTCTTCCTCTGCCGGAGCCGATTGCTGCAAGTGCGGCACCTCATCTTCAGTGGGGGCAATGTCCAGCATCTCTTCCCGCGCCGGGCGATAGCTTTTCGTCAGCTGCATCGGCGCGGAACGCAAAATCCCCTCCGTCTCCGGCTCGCTGGGCAGAGATTCCCACACGTCCCGGTCCGCCTCTCCCGGCATTGCAGCCGGTGCCTGGCTGCCTGGCTGCCGCACCGGCACTTCCTGCGCGGCAGGGGCCGCCGGATGCATCACCGACGGCACAGGCTCATTCGGCCGGGCGGGCACCGCGGGGCTGGACGGCACGGCTGCACGCGTTTCTTTTGCGCCGTCAGCCGGGATTTCCTCTGTGCTGTCCGCAAACTGAAAGCGCCGCTCCCCGCTGGCGGGCAGCAGAACCACGCTCTTCACCGCGCTGTACACGGCGTCAAACACGTCCTTTTCCCGGGCAAAACGAACTTCCGTTTTTGCAGGATGCACATTGACGTCCACTAGTTCCGGCGGCATTTTCAGCATCAGAACACAGCCCGGAAACCGGCCCTGCATCAGGGTGCCCTTGTAGGCATTTTCCAGGGCGGCCATCATCGTGCTGTTTTTCACATAGCGGCCGTTGATGTAAAAGTGCTGCATTCCCCGGCTGGCCCGGCAGGCCGACGGCGGAGTGACCAGCCCGTGCACCCGATAAAGCCCCACCGTTCCGTCCACTTCCAGCAGACTTTTGGAAAATTCTCTTCCCAGCACCCCATAGGCAGCACTGCGCAGCGTTCCGTCCCCGGGGGTTTGGAACTGGGTCTTTCCCTCGCGGATAAATTTCACCGCCACCTCGGGATGGGACAACGCCGCCCGGCTGACTGCATCCGCAACGTAAGTGCCCTCGCTGGAGTCCTTTTTCAGGAACTTCATGCGGGCAGGCGTATTGTAAAACAAATCGCGCACCGTGATGGTGGTGCCAACCGGCCGGGCATCTGCCTCCATTCCCCGCTCGGTGCCGCCTTCAATGCGGTATCGGCAGGCGAACTCATCCTGTTCCGTGCGTGTCAGCACTTCCACGCGGGCCACACTGGCAATGGACGCCAATGCTTCGCCCCGAAACCCCAGCGTACAGATGTGATCCAGGTCCGCCTCGGTGCGGATTTTGCTGGTGGCATGGCGGATAAACGCCGTTGCAATGTATTCCGCTTCAATGCCGCTGCCGTTATCGGACACCTGAATCAGGGAAACACCGCCCCGCTCAATGGAAACGGTCACCTGGGTCGCACCTGCATCAATGGCGTTTTCTACCAGCTCTTTTACTGCAGACGCCGGGCGCTCCACCACCTCACCGGCGGCAATCAGCTCCGCCGTATGCTGATCCAGCACATGAATGACGGCCATTTATTCCACCTGCCTCTCGTTCTCTTTAAAACAGTTTCTTCAGTTCATACAAAAAGTTCAACGCCTCAATGGGGGTCAATGTGTTCACATCCAAATCCCGAAGCTTGTCCATCACTTCGCTGGGGGCCTGCGGGGTATTCAGCTGCTCCACTGCCTCAAAATCCAGCTGGGTCACCTGATTGGCGCCGGGGGCTGAAGCCTCCAGCGCCCGCAGCACCTGATGGGCGCGGCGCGTGACCGCGCCCGGAAGGCCCGCCAGCTTGGCTACCTCAATGCCGTAGCTGTCATCGGCCGGGCCGGCAATGATGCGCCGCAGGAACGTAATGTCCTCGCCGCGCTTTTTCACGGCAATGTTGTAATTCTTTACACCGGTTTCGCACTGTTCCAGATCCGTCAATTCGTGATAGTGGGTTGCGAACAGCGTCTTGCAGCCAATTTTCCGGGTGATGTGTTCCACCACGGCGCGGGCAATGCTCATGCCGTCAAAGGTGGAGGTTCCGCGGCCGATCTCGTCCAGAATCACCAGACTTTTCGGGGTGGCGTTCTGCAGGATCTCCGCAACCTCGGTCATCTCCACCATAAACGTGGATTGGCCCGCCGCCAAATCATCGGAAGCGCCAACCCGGGTGAAAATGGCGTCCACCACGCCCATTTTGCAGGATTTTGCCGGCACAAAGCTGCCGATCTGCGCCATCAGCGCAATCAGCGCGTTCTGCCGCATGTAGGTGGATTTACCTGCCATGTTCGGGCCGGTGAGCAGAATGGTGCGGTTTTCGCCGCAGTCCATTTTGGTATCATTGGGCACAAACAGGCTGCCCTTCAGCATCTGCTCAATCACTGGGTGGCGGCCCTCTTCAATCATCAGCACATCGCTGTCGTCCACCTGTGGCTTTACGTAATTGTTGTCGCTGGCCACCTGCGCCAGGGCCGTGTACACGTCCAGCTGCGCCACAGCCATGGCGGTGGCCTGAATGCGCATCAGCTGATCTGACACGGCGCTGAGCAACTGGTCAAACAGCTCCCGCTCCAGGGTGAGCACCCGCTCATTGGCACCCAGAATTTTGTTTTCCAGCTGCTTCAGGTCGTCCGTGATGTAGCGCTCCGCATTGGCTAGGGTCTGTTTGCGCACAAAATTGTCGGGCACCTGGTCGGTAAATGAGCGGCTCACCTCAATGTAATAGCCAAACACGCGGTTAAAGCCAATTTTCAGCGTGCGGATGCCGGTTTCTTCCTTGAGCTTGGCCTCCAGCTGAGAGAGGTAGCCCTTGCCGCCGTGCATAATATCCCGCAGTTCGTCCACTTCCGCGTTGTAGCCCGCCTTGATGACACCACCCTCTTTCAGGGTGGAAGGGGCGTTCTCATCCACGGCGGAAAAGATTTTATCCCGGATGTCCTCCAGCGGATCAATGCGGTCCGCCAATGCAGCCAGCTGCGGGCAGCCGCTCTCCCGGGCCTGCTTCTGCAAGCCGGGCAGCTCCCGGCAGGTGCAGGCAAGGGCGTACATTTCCCGCGGCGTTGCAGAACCATACACTGTGCGGGTCATCAGGCGCTCCATATCAAACACGCGGGAGAGGCTGTCCGCCAGATCTGCCCGAAGAATGCTCTGCTGATAAAGAGCCTCCACGGCCGCAAGCCGGTCGTTGATGGCGACCGAGCTGACCAGCGGCTGTTCGATCCAGCTGCGCAGAAGGCGTTTTCCCATGGCGGTCTGGGTTTTGTCCAGCACCCAAAGCAGCGTCCCCTTCTTCTCCCGTCCGCGCATGGTCTCGGTCAATTCCAGGTTGGCCCGGGTGACCGGAGAGAGCTGCATATACTGCGCTTCGGCGTAGTTGTGTACGGTTTTCAGCCGCTCCACACCCTTTTTCTGGGTGCGGTGCAGGTACCCCAGCAGTGCGCCCAGCGCCACCGGGGCCAGGCCCGATTTTGAAAGGCCGCTGGCTGCCGCCCAGTCTGCCCCAAACTGTTCCTGCAAAAGGCCGCCAACCTGCTCCGGCACATACTCTTCTTCCGTCATCACCTCCACCGAACAGGACATATGCTGTTTGATGTAGGCGGTCACGGCTTTGTGCTTCAGCATCTCGCTGTTCATCAGGATTTCGCTGGGCGTATAGCGGCACAGCTCGGTAATGATCTGGTTGTCCAGCTTTTCCGCCGTCAATTCCGTAGCGTGGACTTCACCGGTGGAAACATCCGCAAAGCAGATGCCGGCTGCCTTGCCTTTTACAAACACGCTGCACAGATAATTGTTCCGGTCATCCTTCAGCATACTGCTTTCAATGACCGTACCGGGGGTCACCACCCGGATAATGTCCCGCTTTACCAGGCCCTTGGCCTTGGCCGGGTCCTCCATCTGTTCGCAGATGGCCACCTTGTAGCCCTTGGCGATCAGGCGGGCCACATAGCTTTCGTAGCTATGGAACGGCACCCCGCACATGGGTGCCCGCTCTTTCTGGCCGCAGTCCCGCCCGGTCAGGGTCAGTTCCAGTTCCTTGGACGCCAGAATTGCATCGTCGTAGAACATTTCGTAGAAATCCCCCAGACGGAAAAAGAGGATCTCATCCTTGTGCTGCTTTTTGATTTCAAAATACTGTGCCATCATGGGCGAAAGTTCAGCCATACTCCACATCCTGATTCTTTGCAGTTCGTTTCATCGTTGGGGCTTAAGAGGCCTCATGCAGCCCCTCAAAAGCCATGGAAGGCCGGTACGCTCCAAAGAGCGCCCGGCCGTTGTGTAGCAGAGACTCTTTCTGCCGCTTTGCTGTTTTTCCTGGCCGCAGTGGCTTAGTGGCAGCCGCCGCAGGTAGAGCAGCTGCCGGAGCAGCCACCGGCAGCAGGCTCCTGCACAGTCATGGGGTCACCGCCGTTCATGGCCGTGTTGATGATGGCGTCGATATAGTTCACCATCGCCTCAGCGGCAGCCTTTGCCTCATTGTAGGCAACCATGCCGGGATGGTTCATGATCTTGCCGTACAGGTCGTTCACCTGGCCGTTCAGCTCGGCAATGCGCTCATCGTCCCGCTCATCCTTGGTGATCTCGTTGTTCAGGTCCATCCGGGCCAGGTTGAATTCGCCGATCATATCCTGCAGTTCCTTGTTCTCATCGTTGGCGCGGCGGGCGGCATCCAGTGCCAGATAGCGCTCATCCGTCTGCATGGCAGCAGCAGCTTTCTTAAACAGTTCAATGGCATCCATGGTCATACTCTCCTTTTTTCAGTCGGCTCACAGCCGGAATGATTTCTTTATCGGTAAGCCCGCCGCGCGCCGTTGACCCGGACTGTGCAGCCGGCAAAACCTTCTTTGAAGGGGCTCTTTTCCGGCTCAGGCCAGCTCTGCGGTCAGCATTGCGGCCCGGCTGCCGGTGATGTGCAACTGTACCTCGCTACCGATGAGGGCCGGGTCCCCGGCAAATTCCGCCACCAGGTTGTTGCGCAGGCGGCCGTTCAACAGGCCCTCGCCCCGGCCGTGACCCTCCACCAGGGCCACCTGAGTCTGCCCCACCAGGGCCGCCGTCTGCTCGCAGGCAATCTCCTCCTGCACCGCCAGCAGGCGGCCCATGCGGTCAGCCTTCTGCTTGTGGGTGTAGGGATCCGGCATATCCGCAGCCTTCGTGCCCGAGCGCTTGGAATAGATGAAGGTAAACAGCTGCATATACCGCACCTTTTTGATCAATTCCAGCGTGGCCTCAAAATCCTCTTCGGCCTCACCGGGGAAGCCCACAATGATATCGCTGGAAAAGGTAATGCCGGGCACCGTGCGGCGGGCATACTCAATCAATTCCAGGTAATGCTCCACCGTGTAATGGCGGTTCATCTCTTTCAGGATGCGATTGCTTCCCGACTGCACCGGCAGATGAAGGTGGTTGCAGATCTGCGGGTGCGCCGCGATCGTGTCAATGAGCTTGTGGCTGGCATCCTTGGGATGGCTGGTCATAAAGCGGATGTGATAATCGCCCGGCACCGTGCATAGCAACGCCAGCAGATCCGAAAAATCCACATTTTCGTCCAGGCCCTTGCCGTAGCTGTTCACGTTCTGGCCCAGGAGGGTGATCTCCTTATAACCGGCGGTCACCAGCCCCTTGAACTCTTCCAGAATGGCCGCGGGAGTACGGCTGCGCTCGCGCCCGCGCACATAGGGCACAATGCAATAGGTGCAGAAGTTGTCGCACCCATACATGATGGGCAGCCAGGCGCGGAAGGAAGAATCCCGCCGGATGGGCATTTCCTCCACGATCTCCGTGCGCTCCACCGGCGTCTGCAGCACCCGTTTGCGGCCCTCGATCTTCTGGGCCAGCAGATTGGGCAGCGTATCAATTCCATTCACGCCGAACACCAAATCCACAAAGGGATAGCTCTGGCGGATTTTCTCCACCACCTGCGGCTGCTGGGCCATGCAGCCGCACAGGCCGATGAGCAGCCCCTTGTTCTGTTCCTTCAGCTTTTTCAGCGCGCCGATATTACCGAACACCCGCTGCTCCGCGTGCTCACGCACGGCGCAGGTGTTGAACAGGATCAAATCGGCCTGCTCGGGGCTGTCACAAATGCCATAGCCCACGTCCATCAGCACGCCTTTGATCTTTTCGCCGTCGTTCACGTTCTGCTGGCACCCGTAGCTGCGCACATAGGCCATCGGCGGAGTGTCATAGGCCGCCGCCAGTGCGGCAGCTGCCGTACCGTCATGATTGTATCCAATTCTGTCGATTTTGTTCACAGATCCAGTTTCTCCAATTCTTCACCGCCCTACCGGCGGAAAAATAAACCAATAGAGTTTTATTATAACCGAAAGCGTGCCAAAGCACAACGCCTCTTCGCTTTATTCCTGGCCGGTTTCGCCCGATTTTGCCCGATCCCGCTTCAGGATGGGGCAAAGGTACTGGCCGGTAAAGCTGGTGGGGTTGGCCGCCACCTCTTCCGGGGTTCCCTCGGCCACGATCTGCCCGCCGGCGCTTCCGCCTTCCGGGCCCAAATCAATGATGTGATCGGCCCGCTTGATGACATCCAGGTTGTGCTCAATGACCACCACCGTGTTCCCGGCATCCACCAGCTTGTCCAGCACCTCCACCAGACGATGAACGTCCGCCACGTGCAGGCCGGTGGTGGGCTCGTCCAGAATATACACGGTCTGGCCGGTGCTGCGCTTGGCCAGTTCCAGCGCCAGCTTCACGCGCTGGGCTTCGCCGCCGGAAAGCGTTGTCGCACTCTGCCCCAGCTGCACATAGCCGAGGCCCACATCGCACAGGGTCTGCAGCTTTCGGTGAATTTTGGGGATATTGGCAAAAAACGTCGTGGCTTCCTCCACCGTCATGTTCAGCACATCCGAGATGCTTTTGTCTTTGTAACGGACCTCCAAGGTCTCCCGGTTGTAGCGTGCGCCCTTGCATACTTCACAGGGCACATAGATGTTCGGCAAAAAGTGCATGGCAATTTCCAGAATGCCGTTGCCCTCACAGGCCTCACACCGTCCGCCCTTCACATTGAAGCTGAACCGGCCTGCCCCATAGCCGCGCATTTTGGCGTCCTGCGTCTGGGCAAACACTGTACGGATGTCATTGAACACCCCCGTGTAGGTGGCCGGATTGGAGCGCGGTGTGCGGCCGATGGGCGACTGATCAATGCCGATGACCTTGTCCACATATTCCAGCCCTTCCATTGCCTTGTGCTTGCCGGGTCGATGCTTGGCGCCGTTCAGCTCTGCGGCCAGGCGCTTGTACAGAATCTCGTTGACCAGCGAGGATTTGCCCGACCCGGAAATTCCCGTAACCACCGTCATCTCGCCCAGGGGAATGTCCACCGTAATGTGCTGCAGGTTGTTCTCGTAGGCATCCACAATCCGAATGTGCCTGCCGTTGCCCGGGCGGCGGGTGGCCGGCACTTCAATGCGCTTGCGGCCGGAAAGATACTGCCCGGTGATGCTTCGGGGTTCCCTGCAAATGTCCTCCACCGAACCGGCCGCCACGATCTCGCCGCCGTGAACGCCCGCACCGGGGCCAACATCCACCAGATAATCCGCCTGGCGCATGGTGTCCTCATCGTGTTCCACCACGATCAGCGTATTGCCCAGGTCCCGCAGGCGCTTCAGTGTGGCAATCAGCTTGTCATTGTCCCGCTGATGCAGGCCGATGGAGGGCTCATCCAGCACGTACAGAACCCCGGTAAGGGCGCTGCCGATTTGCGTGGCCAGGCGAATGCGCTGGCTCTCGCCGCCGGACAGCCCCACTGAGCCGCGGGCCAGGGTCAAATAATCCAGGCCCACGCTCTGCAGGAAGCCCAGCCGCTCCCGCACTTCTTTCAGGATACCATCGGCAATCATATGCTCCCGATCGGTGAGATCCAGCTTGTTGATGAAGTTCAGCTCTTCCCGCACGCTCATTGCGCAGAACTGGCTGATGTTGATGCCTCCCACGGTCACGGCCAGGCTGGTCGGCTTCAGGCGCTGGCCATGGCAGTCCGGGCATTCCACCCCGTTCATTACCGTGGCGATTTCTTCCTTCATCCATTCGCTAGAAGTATCCCGGAAGCGCCGCTCCAGATTCGGCACAATTCCCTCAAAGTCGTTCAGGTACCGGCCGGAACCGAACTCGTTCTGCCGATGCATCTCAATGCGCTCGCCGCCAGTACCGTACAGGAGCGCATTCAGCGCCTCTTCGTTCATTTCTTTAATTGGCGTATCCAGTGTAAAGCCATATCGCTTGCCAAGCCCTTTGTAGTACATTTCGCTCACAGAGCCCTCGGCATAGTACCATCCGCTTGCCTTGATGGCCCCTTCCCGGATGGAAAGCGCCTTGTTCGGGATGATCAGCTCCGGGTCCACCTTCATAAAGGTGCCGAGGCCGGTGCAGGTCTCGCAGGCACCGAAGGGGTTGTTGAAGCTGAACATCCGCGGCGTCAGTTCCTCCACCGAGATACCGTGCTCCGGGCAGGCATAGCTCTGGCTGAACTGCATTTCCTTGCCGTCCACTACGCTGATGGTCACCAATCCGCCGGTCAGCCCGATGGCCGTTTCCAAGGAATCCGCCAGGCGGCTCTGCCCTTCCCTGCCGTGTTTGATGGCCAGCCGGTCCACCACGATCTCCACCGTATGCTTCCGGTTTTTTTCCAGCGTGATCTCTTCGTCCAGGTCGTAGATGTTTCCATCCACCCGTACCCGGGCATAGCCGCCCCGCCGGGCTGCCTCGAATTCTTTCTGCTGTGTGCCCTTGCGGCCCCGCACAACCGGGGCCAGCACATAAAAGCGGGTGCCCTCCGGCAGCTTGTGAATTTCATCCACCATTTCGTCCACAGTCTGCTGGCTGATCACCCGGCCACACACCGGGCAATGCGGAATGCCGATGCGCGCGTACAGCAGGCGGAGATAGTCATAGATCTCCGTCACCGTGCCCACCGTGGAGCGGGGGTTGTGGCTGGTGGTTTTCTGGTCAATGGAAATAGCCGGTGAAAGGCCGGTGATCTCATCCACATCCGGCTTTTCCATCTGCCCCAGGAACATACGCGCATAGCTGGAAAGGCTCTCCATATAGCGGCGCTGGCCATCGGCATAAATGGTATCGAATGCCAGGCTGGATTTGCCCGAGCCGGACAGGCCGGTCATAACCACCAGCTTATCCCGCGGAATGGTCAGACTGACATTTTTCAGGTTGTGTTCCCGCGCACCGCGGATGACGATTTTATCGTTACTCACTTTTTGCCTCTCTTACGCTTCGTCTTGGGGGCATCGCCTTCCGTCGTCGGGTTTTCGCCCCGCCGCAGCCGGTCGATCTGATCCCGCAGGAACGCCGCGTGTTCAAACTCCAAAATACGGGCCGCTTCCTTCATCTCGCGGGTTAGGCGCTCGATCGCCTGTTCCCGCTCCACCTTACTCATACGTTTGCCGCCGAACAGGCGTCCGTTCTCTTCCTTATCGCTGATTTCAATGCCCTCGCGGATCTCTTTCTTAATGGTGGTGGGCACAATGCCGTGGGCTTCGTTGTACGCCATCTGAATGGCACGGCGGCGCTCGGTCTCCGTGATGGCCCGCTCCATGCTTGGGGTCACCTCATCCGCGTACATAATCACCATGCCGTCCGCATTTCGGGCCGCACGGCCAATGGTCTGAATCAGGCTGGTCTCGCTGCGCAGGAAGCCTTCCTTGTCCGCATCCAGAATGGCCACCAGAGACACTTCGGGAAGGTCCAGGCCCTCCCGAAGCAGGTTGATGCCCACAATCACATCAATTGCTCCCATGCGCAGGTCTTTAATCAGCTCCATGCGCTCAAAGGTGTCCACCTCGTGGTGCATATACTTAACCTTGACGCCCTGCTCAGTGAGATAATCGGTCAGGTCCTCGGCCATCTTTTTGGTGAGCGTAGTCACAAGCACCCGTTCGCCGCGCTGCGTGCGCTGCCGGATCTCACCCAAAAGATCCTCAATCTGGCCCTCCACCGGCTTCACTACAATCTGGGGGTCCAGCAAACCGGTGGGGCGAATGACCTGCTGCGCAATCTGGCTGCTGTGTTCCCGCTCATACTCACCGGGCGTGGCACTGACAAACACCATCTGGTTCAGCTTAGCTTCCACCTCTTCAAATTTCAAGGGGCGGTTGTCAAACGCCGACGGCAGCCGGAAGCCGAAATCCACCAACGTTTTCTTGCGGGCATAGTCGCCACCGTACATGGCCCGAAGCTGGGGCAGCATCACATGGCTCTCATCCACAAACAGCAAAAAATCCTTGGGAAAATAGTCCAGCAATGTGGTGGGGGTCGAGCCGGGCGCTCGGCCGCTGAGCACGGCGGAATAGTTTTCGATGCCCTTGCACATCCCCACTTCCGTGAGCATTTCCATGTCGTAGTTGGTGCGCTGGGCAATGCGCTGGGCTTCGATCAGCTTGCCTTCCTGGGTGAATTTCTTCACCTGCTCGTCCATTTCCTCGCTGATGCGCTTCAGGCCCGCCTGCATCTTCTCCGGTGAAACGATGTAATGACTCGCCGGGAAAATGGCCACATGCTTCACCACATTTTTCCGCTCGCCGGTCAGCGGGTTTGTCTCGGTGATCCGGTCGATCTCATCTCCGAAGAACTCCACCCGAATGGCCAGATCGCTCATATAGGCCAGATTGATCTCCACCACATCGCCCCGAACGCGGAACTTGTTGCGGGTAAAATTCACATCGTTGCGTTCGTATTGCAGCGAAACCAGCCGTTTGCACAGCTGCTCCCGGCTCATCTCCATGCCCGGCCGCAGGCTGATGACCATGCTGCGGTAATCAATGGGGTCGCCCAGGCTGTAAATGCAGGAAACACTGGCAACAATGATCACATCCCGCCGTTCGGACAGCGCCGCCGTGGCCGAATGGCGCAGGCGGTCGATCTCATCGTTGATGGCGCTGTCTTTTTCAATGTAGGTATCGGTGGACGGGATATATGCCTCAGGCTGATAGTAGTCGTAGTACGACACAAAATACTCCACCGCATTGTCCGGAAAAAACTCACGGAACTCCGTGCAGAGCTGGGCCGCCAGGGTTTTGTTGTGGGCCAGCACCAGCGTGGGGCGGTTTACCCGGGCAATCACGTTGGCCATGGTAAATGTTTTGCCGCTACCGGTTACCCCCAGCAGAGTCTGGGCCCGGTCACCGGCCTCAATGCCTTTTACGAGGGCATCAATGGCCTGGGGCTGATCGCCAGTGGGCTGATACGGTGCCACCAGCTTGAATTTTCCTTCCTGCATTTCCTGCTGCATTTTCGCCCTTCCCGCCCGATCGGCCCCTGAATAAACCTGTTTTTAGATCATTTTTCGATACGGATTTATTATATCCCATTCTGCAATAGGTTTGCAAGCATGGCCCTCCCCAGCTGCTGCTTTTCCTGTAGGTGTTACAATGATGTGTAACAGAAAGAGATAAAAAAAGATAGCGAATAGGATTGCCATGTGATAAGGTTAAGTTGCTAACACAAAACCGAAAGGCAGGCTTACCCTATTCGCTATGAATAAGATAGCACAAACAGCACGGTATAGGCTCAATTTGCACAGAAGCACGGCGTTACAAAGGCTGCGGTGCGTTATCACACCAACCGGCAGTACATTTACCGCTGGATGAAGCGCTATGACGGCACATTGCACTCATTGGAGGATCGCTCTCATCGCCCTCACAGGCATCCAAATCAGCATACTCCTGAGGAAATCAAGCTGATACTGGAAATCTCCGGACTACTTCCTAAACGCTTTTCCTTATGTGTAACACATCATTGACAAACCTATAGCAGCAAAAAAGCCTGGATGGAATCGTGCGCTGCCGCACTTAACGTTTCCTTCCAGGCCTTTTTTCATTCATTTTCCGTTCAGCCCAAATTCCGCAGGGCCTTCGGCAGATGGTTTTTCACCTTGCCGCCGCTCACCTTGCCGCCGCTCAGGGGCATTCCGTCCACGGTCACGCAGCACCAGCCGCTATGAGCCGTGCACGCTTCAATTTCTTCCCCCCGCAGCCACGCCTGGGTGCGGGCATCCGCAAGCGTCAGCTCTTCCCGGTTGGTGCAGCCCCCACCAAAGGCCGTGAAAAGATGATGAGCCGGAACAAACCGATTCTTCTGCACAGTTCCTGCCAGCACACCGGCCCGAAGCACGTGAAGCTTCAGCGCCGGCATCCCCTCGGGCATCAGCAAAACCATATCCTCCAGCTGCATGGTGGGCAGCCCTGCCAGCTGCGGGAAGTATTCCCCTGCAAATGCCTGCCATGCTGCATTGGGCTTTGCTGCCTTTGCAGGCTTTACACGGGCCGTTTTCCCCGTTTCCTCCGGCGCGGCTTTTCGCAGCTTTGCCATGAAGTGGCCTTCCCCGCCCTGGCAGGGCCAGATGCGGCGGGTTTTTTCGGCCTCAAAGGGATATTCTCCGCACCGGTTGGCTTCCCCAGGGCTGCCGAAGCGATCCGGCCAGGGCAGCAGCTCAAATTCCGGGTGGCGGGCCAGGAACGCCCCCACCTGTCCTTCATCCTCCTCCGGTGCAAAGGTGCAGGTCGAATACACCAGCACGCCACTCGGTGCAAGGCAGGCTGCGGCCGCATCCAAAATTTCACTTCCCAGCGCTGCGCACTGTGCAACCAGCCCCGGCCCATGCTGTGCAAGGGCCTGCGGCTCCTTGCGGAACATTCCTTCGCCGCTGCATGGCGCGTCCACCAGTACTCGGTCAAAAAATCCGGGCAGGGCAGCCGCGATGCGGGCAGGCGTTTCATTCAGCACTACGGCATTGGCAACGCCCATGCGTTCCAGGTTTTGGCGCAGAATCACCGCGCGGCCGCCGTCGTATTCATTGCTCACCAGAAGCCCCTCGCCGCCCAGCGCCGCCGCCAGCTGGCTGCTTTTTCCGCCCGGCGCCGCACACAGGTCAAGCACCTTCATGCCCGGCTGTACATCCAGCATGGCAGCCGGCGCACTGGCCGAGGGCTCCTGCGAATAGAAGGCCCCCGCATGGTGATAGGGGTGCCGCCCCAGCTTCACCGCCGGGTCCTCAATCAAAAGACCCGCGCTGCAAAACGGGGAGGGCGAGACAGACAGCCCCGCATGGTCTGCGAACCATTCCGGCGTGCAGCGAAGAAGATTCACCGTCACACCGCGGGCCGCCGTTTTGCTGGGGGCCGAATACAGCGTCTCATAGCGCTCTCCCAAAAGCGTGCGCTCTCGTTGTTCAAAAAATTCTTTCGGCATAGAAACCTCTCCCGATTTTGTATAAAAGCCAATGCAGTTGGAAAAGACTATGGTTGCGGGGCCGCGCAGGGCTTCCAGTCAAAAAGCCGCGCCGAATCGCGCCCCGGATAAGGAAAGGAGCATTGGATGATGGACAACCGCACTTCAAAAAACAGCGTCAATTCCGCCAATTCTACGAATAGCACCGGCAAAAACAGCACAAACTCCGGTGAGAACCGCACCGCCGGAAAAACCAGCAGCAAAACCTCCGGCAGCGCCAAAAACAGCAAATAAGCGCCTTTCATTCAACAAAGGGCTGAGGTCCGGATTCTTCCGGGCCTCAGCCCTTTGTACGTTACTTATGTGCGTTCGGGTCAAACTGCTGCCAGATCACCTCAAACAGCTCCTGAATGCGAGCCTCTTGCCCCTGCAGGCACAGCCAGCCAAACAGCGCTTCCATGCCGGTGGACGCCCGGTACTCCTCCGGCGATGCGTGCTTGGCAACGGACGCTTTGCTGGCATTTTTGCCGCGGTGCAGCACCGCGGCCTCTTCTTCCGTCAGCAGCGGCTCCAGCAAAGGCAGGGCCGCAAACTGCGCCCGGGCCGAGACATACTTAATGGCCTCGCTGTGCAGCTTGCCGGGCTGAAGCCGGGTATACTCCACCAAGTGGCGGCGCACCAACAATTCAAACACACTGTCGCCCACAAAGGCAAGGTTCAGAGGGGATTGTTCGCGGATGTTTACCTGCTGCTTTTCCATTGAGAAAACCTCGCTCAGCGCACGGCCGTCAGCCGTGCCATTGATCAGAACACATAGTCAAACTCAAAATCGCCGATCCGGATGGTATCGTTCTCCTGCACGCCGCGCTTGACCAGCTCATCCAGAATGCCGCTGTCACCCAGCTGCCGCTGGAAATACTGGAGGCTCTCGTAGTCCTCCACATCGCTGCCTTCCAAAATGCGCTCCAGCCAGGGGGCGTCGATCTCAAACACGCCTTCCTCCGGCTGGGTGATCTCGAAGCTGCGGGGGCCTTCCGTCTTGACGGGGGCCACATAGTTCGCCTCGTACACCTGCACCGGCGGCAGCTGCTGCAGCCGGTCGTACACCAGGCCGGGCAGGCCCTTCAGGCCCATCTTGGTCGCCGCGGAAATGGGCAGGAAGGTCAGCCCCTTTGCTTCCACATACTGCTTGAAGGCTTCCACCTGTTCCGGCGTGGCAATGTCGCACTTGTTGCCCAGAACGATCTGGGGGCGGGTTGCCAGCTGTGCGCTGAAATTGACCAGCTCTTCGTTGATCTTTTCAAAATCATCAATCGGGTCACGGCCTTCGCAGCCGGAAACGTCCACCACATGCAGCAGCAGGCGGCAGCGCTCCACATGGCGCAGGAAATCATGTCCCAGGCCGATGCCCTCGCTGGCCCCCTCGATCAGGCCGGGAATGTCTGCCGCCACAAAGCTGGCTTCCGGGCCGACCTGCACCACGCCCAGCACTGGCGTCAGGGTCGTGAAATGATAGTTTGCGATCTTGGGTTTTGCCGCGCTGATGACCGAAATCAGGGTCGATTTGCCCACATTCGGGAAGCCGATCAGGCCCACATCCGCAATCAGTTTCAGCTCCAGCTGAAGTTCAAACTCTTCCCCGGGGAAGCCCGGCTTCGCAAATTTTGGGATTTGCCGGGTTGGTGATGCGAAATGAACGTTGCCCCAGCCGCCGCGGCCGCCCTTGGCCACCACAACCGGCTTATCCCCGGAAATATCCGCCATCAGCTGGCCGCTTTGGGCCTCTTTTACAAGGGTGCCACGGGGCACACGAATAATCAGATCTTCACCGTTTTTGCCGGTGCAGCGTTTGCCGCCGCCGTTTGCGCCGGGCTCCGCCGTATACTTGCGCTTATACTTAAAGTCCATCAGGGTGGACAGGTTGTCGTCCGCCAGGAACAGCACATCGCCGCCCTTGCCGCCGTCACCGCCATCCGGGCCGCCGGCGGCCACAAACTTCTCACGATGGAAGCTCACGGCCCCATCGCCGCCCTTGCCTGCCTTGATGAAAATCTTTGCTACATCAACAAAGCTGCCGTTTCCCATGGTCATTCCCTCCTTTTGAGGCACCGCCCGCCGCACTGCAGGGCGGTTCTATTTTATTCGGCCACACAATCAATTTCTGCGGCTTTGACAAGAAAAGGCCGAGCCACTGGGGCCCGGCCTCTCGATGCAATACAATTACTGCTTGATGCTGACCTTCTTGCGGTCACGGCCCATGCGCTCAAAGCTCACGCGGCCATCCACCAGAGCAAACAGGGTATCGTCGCTGCCGATGCCCACGTTCTCACCGGGATGGATATGGGTGCCGCGCTGACGCACCAGGATGTTGCCGGCCAGAACGAACTGACCATCGGCGCGCTTGACGCCCAGACGCTTAGACTCGGAGTCGCGGCCGTTTTTGGTAGAACCTACGCCTTTTTTATGTGCCATTGTGTTGTACCTCCGTTTCTAATTATTCAAGCGTTGATCGCGGTGATTTCCACCTTGGTGTAGGGCTGACGATGGCCCATGCGGCGGGCGCTGCCCTTCTTGGGACGATAGGTGATGATGTTCAGCTTCTTGCCCTTGCCGTTCTTCACGACCTTGGCAGCCACGCTGGCACCCTCAACGCTGGGAGCGCCGAACTTCACAGCGCCCTCTTCGCCCACGGCCAGAACGGTGTCGAACTTCACTTCGGCGCCTTCCTCAGCCTCCAGCTTCTCCACGAACAGCACATCGCCCTGCTGGACCTTGTACTGCTTGCCACCGGTAACGATAATCGCGTACATAGTTTTTCTCTCTTTCAATCAGACTCGCTGGTCGTAAGGCGGGCGGCAACGCAGCCGTCACTTCAGCAGCCCACACCATGCGGCTTTAATACTATACCATATACATTTGCCATTTGCAAGGCTTTTTTCTTGTTTGCAGGAACTTTTTTCGTTTTTGGGCGGGCAGGGCCGCTTTGCGCCCGCACACCTCATCCGACCAGGTGAATAAATCTGGCTCATCCTGCAAATGCTAGGTTCTGCCTGAGCGCAGGTGCTTCTGATTTTCCGTAAACCTTCTGATCCGAATGTTCCAATGGAGCATTTCTTCGTGCCGGAAGTGCCTGCCAATTTCTCGCAAATGCACACAAATACGCAAAGGAGATCGACCTATGAACGGCTATACCGATCATTACGGAAACCACACCGACAGCACCGATGGCCTTTTCTGGCCGCAGCCCCACAGTGAGCAGCAAGCCAAGCCCGCCCCGGAAGAGCCCACCGCAGGCCAACCCTCTCGCCCTGCAAATGATCAAACGCCCCCTTCTCACATTGTGCTGAATGAATCCGCATATTTTCCAGCCCTTTACAAAAACGCACAGGGCTGTCTGTTTCGTGAGAATCTGAAAAACTTCCACAAGCATGGCGCGGAATCTCCCCGTTCAGGAGAACCTCTCACGTAATACGTCCAGCATATGGCCGCCCGCCGCTTGACACGCACCAGGCGGGCATCGGGCCTTCTTCCATTGGCATGCGCCCTTTGCCCGCCTTTGTTTTTTGCAGGCTTCATCACCACCAGACCGGCCTGGGCAGTGTTATGGCTCCAAACAACTCCTCGCCGCTTCCTATTAAAGAGCAGCCCACTTAAAAATATTCCACACCGCTCTGTGTAACCCGGGCGTAGATCAGCTTCAATTGCTCCGGCTTCTCGTCTCCGAACGAAAAGCCCTGCAGGAACGTCTCTTCCGCAGCGGCAAACCGTGCGGGGTCGTTCGTATAAAAGGTGGCAAGGCGCTCGCCCCGGCGCACCGCTGCCCCTTGCTTTTTATACATTCGAATTCCGGCCGCATAATCAATCGAATCCTCTTTTTTAAGCCGCCCTGCCCCCAGCAGCATACTGGCAATGCCGATTTTCTCCGCATCCGTTTTGCAGATGAAGCCATCACTGGGGCTGCACACATCGTATTGATACTGTGCCGGTGCAAAGCAGCGCGGGTCATCCAGCACGCGCACGTCGCCGCTCTGGGCGTGGAACATCTCCTTGCACAGCCGGAACGCCGACCCATCTGCCAACACGCGTTTTACCATGGCAAAGCACTCCGCTTCGCCGCCTTTTCCGGCCAGCATCAGCATATTGGTCGCCAATTGGCAGCACACCTGCGTCAGGTCCTCCGGGCCGCAGCCTTTCAGCACCTCCATGCTCTCGGCCACCTCCAGGCTGTTGCCGATGCAGCTGCCCAGCGGGGTGTCCATATCCGTGATCAGGGCCGCCACTTTGCGGCCGTTCCGGCAGCCGATCTCCACCATCAACCGGGCCAGCTCTACGGCGCGGGGCACTGTTTTCATGAATGCACCGGTTCCCACCGTCACATCCAGCAAAATGCAGTCGCTTCCGGAGGCCAGTTTTTTGCTCATGATGCTGGAAGCAATCAGCGGAATGCTCTCCACGGTGGCCGTCACGTCCCGCAGTGCGTACATTTTCCGGTCAGCAGGGGCCATTTCGCTGCTCTGTCCCACCACGGCAATTCCCAGCCGATTGACCTGATCAAAAAATTCCTGCTCGCTCAGGGCAATCCGGGTGCCCGGCACCGCTTCCATTTTATCCACGGTGCCGCCGGTGTGGCCAAGCCCGCGGCCGCTCATTTTGGCAACCTTTACACCGCAGGCCGCCGCCACCGGTGCCACAACCAGCGTGGTTTTATCCCCCACGCCGCCGGTGGAGTGCTTGTCCACTTTCACGCCCTGAATGGAAGAAAGGTCGGCCATCTTGCCGGAGTGCGCCATCAAATCGGTAAGCTGGGCTGTTTCCTCCCCAGTCATACCTTTTAAATAAATCGCCATCAGCAGCGCACTCATCTGGTAATCCGGCACCTGCCCGCTTACAAATCCGTTCACGGCAAATGCCAGTTCTTCCCGGTTCAGCGTTCCGCCATCCCGTTTTTTTGCGATCACATCATACATTCGCATGGCAGTATCCCCCGCAATTGCATGGTTATTGAATATTTTTCGGTCCGAAGCCCAAAGGCAGCAGCTCTCCAAGGGTGATGATCTGATACTCCTCTTCACTCTTTGCCAAAATCAACGGCATATCTTTCTCGCAGAATTCATTCAGTGCCTGACGGCAGACCCCGCAGGGGGAAGTAACCAAACGATTCTTCTCCCCTTCCAGGCTTCCCACAATGGCAATGGCCTGAAAGCAGCGCACACCTTCGCTCACCGCTTTGAACAAGGCCGTCCGCTCTGCGCAGATGGTGGGGGTAAACGCAGCATTTTCAATATTGCAGCCGGTAAAAATCCGGCCATCCTCCGCCAGAAGCGCCGCCCCCACTTTAAAATGGGAATACGGTGCGTAGGCCCGCTCGCGCGCCTCAAATGCAGCGCGGATCAATTTGTTTGTGTCCATCGCTCAGCACTCCGCATTCAATGCAATCTTCATCATATTGGTAAAGCTGGTCTGCCGCTGCTCCGGCGTGGTGATCTCCGGGCTGACAAAGCTGTCGGAAATCGTCAGCAGGCAGGACGCATTTTTGTGCAGCACCCGGGCATTGTGGAAGAGGGCGAAGCTCTCCATCTCCACGGCAAGGCATCCCTTTTCATCCCGCAGCCGTTCCCAGTAGGCCGGCCGGCTTCCGTCCGTTTCCCGGTAAAACACATCACTGGAATGAACCGTCCCTTCGGTCAGCGGAATCCCCAGCTTTTCCGCGCTGGCTCGCAGGGCATCGTTCAGCTTCTCGCTGGGCGGGATCGTATCTCCCGAAAAGCCGTTCTGTGTCCGGGCATAACTGCTCTCCGAATAGGCCGCTGTAACCAGCACCACATCAAACAGCTTTGCCTTTTCGGTGTAGCTTCCGGCCGAACCGATGCGGATGATGTTCTCAACCCCGTATTGACTGTACAGTTCATACGAATAGATTCCGATTGAAGGCATTCCCATGCCGCTGCCCATCACGGTAAGCGGACGGCCGTGATAGGTTCCCGTGTAGGCGTACATTCCCCGCACGTCGTTCACCAGCTCTGCCTGTTCCAGAAAGGTTTCTGCGATAAATTTTGCCCGCAGCGGGTCGCCCGGCATCAAGACCGTTTTGGCAATCTGCCCCTTTTCTGCGTGGTTGTGCGGTGTACCCATAAATCATTTCCCCCTTCTGTTTTATCCATCCGTTTTCGGGTTTGCTTTTGTTTCGTTCCCGCTGTGCCTTTCCGTCCTGTTGGCGTATTGCACAGTTTCTGTATCTTTATTATACAAAATTGTCACAGAAAATACAAACCCCCGGTGCAGCAATTTTGTCCCGTTTTGCTTTTCTGTGACAACGTCTCGATCCGTAATTCTATTTTACCGTCCTTTGAAGGAGCAGCCGCGCGCCTTTACTGCTGTTCCGTCGTATACCGCAGCCGCAGCTCTTCCAGCTTACCTGCATCAATGCCATATTCCCCGTTCAGATACGCCTCAAAGGTGGGGTATTCCTGCTCAATGGCTGCAAACGCCGCCTCCAGATACTCGCGCTTCACCCCCATCAGGTCATCAATCACCTGTTCCATGCGCGGGTCGCGGCGGATTGCGGCAGCATAGCGGGCCTTCACGCGGGTCACGGCATCCCCGCGGCAATTGTTGCTGTGCAGATAATCCGCCATCACATCGTCCCGGCTCACGCCCAGCATGGTCAGAATCAAGGCCGCGGCCACACCGGTGCGGTCCTTTCCGGCGGTGCAGTGGAACAGCAGCGGCGTCTCCCCTTCGCAAATGGCCCGGAACATTGCACGATAGGCCGGATTGTTCAGCGGCAGTTCCCGGTAAAACAGGTTCATATCCGGAATCGCCTTTGCCGCCTCTTCTACGGAGCCGTTCAGCATGGAGTCCAGATCGAAGTTCACCTCACCGCCGCCAATGGCCACCAGGGCCGAGCAGGGGCAGTACCGCACCCCCTCGAACGCAGGGTCCGGCATCTGATCCCGCTCCTGCTCCGAGCGGAAATCGAACACCGCGCGAATGCCCAGCTGTGCAAACCGCGCCTTGTCCTCCGGGTTTTGAATCAGGGCCAGGGCGCCCGTGCGATAAAAGCACCCATCGCGGACGACCCGGCCCCTCCAGGCCGGATAGCCGCCCAACTGGCGGAAATTGTTTGCAAGTACAAAGGGAAGCGGCGTACCCGGGGTCTGTTTCTCCATAAATCGTCTTTATCCTTTCATAACAAAGGCAATGCGGGGCAGGCGCCTTCTGTCAGAACGCCCGCCCTGCACTCATCCATTTTCTCATTCCGATTCCAACAAGGCTTTTGTGCCCTCGCGGCTCTCCCGCAGGGAAAAGCTGTTACACGGAATATCCGGTAAGGCCGGTCTCCTCCAGTTCGTTCTGCTTGATCAGGCCCATCCGATAGGCATCCAACAGCATTTTCAGGTCCTCGATGGTGGCCATCATTTCCTTGCCGCGGTCGGTGTCCTCAATCAGCATCCGATGGGCCGTCGGCTCGATCACGTCCACGCGGGACGTAATGTCCCGGTTGTTCCTCACCGCGTCCTCGGTGCTCTCAAACGGCTCATGAACCCGCAGCGACAGCCCCCAGCTGTTGTACACCAGCGTGTAGCCCGCAATGCCGGTTTTTTCGTGATAGGCCCGGCAGAAGCCGCCGTCGATCACGATCAGACGGCCGCCGCCTTTCAGTGGAGACTCTCCCTCCACCGCCCGCACGGGCACGTGCCCATTGATGATGTGGCCGGTTCCCTGGTCCAGGCCGAACTCCGCCAGAATCGCCCGCTCCATCCGGGTGTCATTGTAGAAGATATAATATGGGTCCTTCGGCTCATTGTAGGTGGATTTGTCGGCCACAAACAGCCGCTCGAAGGTGGTCATGCAGGCCCGGCCATACAGCGGCGAAGATTTTCCGCACCACAGATACCACAAAAAGTCCATCCCGCTCTGCCGCTCGTGGCTGCCCTCCGAGGCATAGTAGCCCCGCCGGGCACGGCTGTCGCAATAGTCCATCAGATTGCGCCCCGCATAGCCGTGGTTTTCAAAGGTTACCACTGCAAAGCTGCCGCTTTTGGCCAGCGGCACGGCACCATGGAACATCAGATTGCCGTTTTCGATTTTGTAAACGCTGCCTTTGGCAAACAGGAACTTCACATGGTTCTGCAGCTTTTCGCTCTGCTTGAAGTCCTTTACCAGATGAGTAATGACGTACTCTTCCTGTTCGGTCAATTTTGTGGGATTCTTGGGGTCCACGGTCGGGAGATCCATATCCAGCATGGGGTATCGTTTGCCCTGGATCTCCACGGTGCCGTTCCGGAAATTGATCTTGCGCAGCAGCGCCCGGTTCTCCATCTCAAAGTCCGGGTTCCGATCGATGACCATGCACTCCACCTTGAACATCATCATGGAGACGGCCTTATGCATACGGGCCACCCGCTCCAGCCGCCCCTCGTGGTAGGGGCCGCGCGTCTCATCCACATGGGGCATAAAGCGCGAAATGTCGCTATTCTTGTACACCGTCTCGGCCAGATTGGACAGCCGCCGCAGATTAATGTTATACCCTTCCTCCAGCACCTCCACATTGTTGTAGGCCAGCGAGGTTTTCATAATGGTCAGAATGCAGATGGGGCTGCCAGCAGCCGCGCCCATCCAGACCACATCGTGGTTGCCCCACTGAATGTCCACCGAATGATGCGCCATCAGCTCATCCAGAATGATGTCCGGCCGGGGGCCGCGGTCAAACAGATCACCCACAATGTGCAGCTTATACACGGCCAGCCGCTTGATCAGCGTACACATTGCAATGATAAAGTCATCCGCACGCCCGGTTGCGGTAATGCTGCTGAAAATCTGCCCGTAGTACATATCCTTGTTGTGGTCCTCAAAATGAGCGTGCAGCAGCTCATCCAAAATGTACTCATAGCCCTTGGGCAGATTGGATCGCACGAATTTCCGGGTGTGCTTGGAAGACACCAGCCGGCACACCTCAATCAGCCACACCAGGATCTGATAATACCAGGCGTTCAGATCCTGCTGTTTTTTCTTCAATTCCGGCAATTTCTGAACCGGGTAATAAATCAGGGTTGCAAACTCGCTGCGCCGCTGGTCGGGCACCTCCGGCCCCAGGGCACGATCCACTTTTTCTTTGATGACGCCAGAGGCATTGTTCAAAATATGCGTAAATGCATCGTATTCTCCGTGCAGGTCGCTCATGAAATGCTCGGTGCCCTTGGGCAGCTTCAGCACTGCCTGCAAATTGATGATCTCGCTGGAAGCCTCTGCAATGTTGGGGTAATCCTTGGCCAACAAGCGCAGATATTTCAGGTTTGCCCGCACCTTTTGGGCTTGATCTTGCATGAAACGCCTCTCTTTCCCGGCCGCGCCTCGGTTCGTGGGCCAGCCGTGCCCGGCCGGCGGGCTTCTCCCACCGCCAGGCTCGCAGATGATTCCGTATAAAAAGCTGTTTCAATTATAACACAGGACGGTAAAAATATGATACACTAAGACTACACGATTCTTCCAAAGAAATCTGAGTGTTTTTGCATATTTTATCCAAATGATGGACATTTGGTGTTCTTTGCCGGGCGTTTTTCTCGCCCGTTTTCACAGCTTGTATCTTCGCCAATGGGAGCTTTATCATGAACATTCCTGTTTCCTGCACACTTTGCCCGCGCCGCTGCAAGGCAGACCGCACCCGTGCCTCCGGTTTTTGCGGGGCCGGGCCGGTGCTCAAGGTCGCCCGCGCCGCCCTTCATTACTGGGAGGAGCCCTGCATCAGCGGAACCCACGGCAGCGGGACGGTGTTTTTTTCCGGCTGCAGCCTGAAATGCTGCTACTGCCAAAACTGGAACATCAGCGCCGAGGGCTTCGGCAAGGAGATTGATGTGCAGCGTTTGACCGAGATTTTTCTGGAATTGCAGGAAAAGGGCGCACACAACCTCAACCTGGTCACCGCCACCCAATGGCTGCCCTGGGTTCTGCCCGCGCTGGACAAAGCCCGCGCCAGAGGCCTGACCCTGCCGGTGGTATACAACACCGGCGGCTACGAAACGATCGAGACGGTTCAGGCCCTTGCCGAGTATGTGGACATCTGGCTGGCCGATGTAAAATACGTTTCACCCACGCTGGGCCAAACCTACTCTGCTGCGCCGGACTATTTTGAGGTGTGCAGCGCCGCCGTGCGCCAGATGCTGGCACAGACCGGCGCCCCGCAAATCGATGCCGATGGCATTCTGCAATCCGGCGTGATTCTGCGCCATCTGGCGCTGCCCGGCGCGCTGGAGGACAGCAAGGCCGTTCTGCGCTGGATGGCCAGCCTGCCCGCGGGAAGCTTCATTCCCAGCCTGATGAGCCAGTACACGCCATTTTACAAGGCCGCTCACACCAAGCCGCTGAACCGCCGCATCAGCACCTGGGAGTACCGCCAGGTCATCGACACCGCCATTGATCTGGGCCTGACCGACGGCTATATGCAGCAGAAGAGCAGCGCGCGGGAGGAGTACACGCCACCCTTTGATCTGGAGGGCGTTTAATATGCAGTGTTTTCCCTCGTTTGCCTGCCTCGCACTTTTTTTATGGGCCGGGTTTGGGCTCGCACGCCGCTTGCTGCCCAGCGAAGGGGTGGATGTGCAGCTTCCCCTTGGGTGCAGTTTTTCTCTGGCGTTGCTGGAGGTTCTTCCGGCGCTGGCCGCCCTGGCGCTCGGGTTCCGGCTGCCGGCCGTTTTGATCGCATCGGCCGCCGTTCTCTGCATCGGGTGCTGGGCCTGGTGGATTCAGCCCGCCTGGCACAAGGGGGCGCTTCGCCCGTTTCTCTGCTGCACCCTGCCGCTCTGGCTGTTTTCCATCGGGCTGCTGTTCACCCATGAGCTTTATTGGAAGAACGGCGCTTACTACACCGGCCAGAGCGGTTACGGCGACCTGCCCATGCATCTGGCCTTCATCAAGTCCATCGCCGTGCAGGGCAGCTTCCCGCCGGAATACCCCCTTCTGGCTGGGCAGACCCTGTTCGGGTATCCGTTTCTTTGCGAGAGCGTTTCCAGCGTGTTTCTGGTGTTGGGGGCCGGGCTTAAAACCGCCTGTATGCTGCCACAGATCGTGGCACTGTTTGCAGTGTTCGGCATGGGCTGGCAGCTGGCCCGGCGAATTCTGGGCAGCCATGTGGGTAAGGCCTGCCTGGCCTATGTTCTGTTTTTTCTGGGCAGCGGATTCGGCTTTGTCTATTTTTTCGGCGGCGAGGCGGGCAACTTCACCCGCATTTTCACCGCATTTTACGAAACGCCCACCAATTACGTGGAAGAAAACGTCCGCTGGGTCAACCCCATCGCCGACCTGCTGATTCCCCAGCGGGCAACCCTGTTCGGCTGGGCCGCACTGTTCGCCTGCCTGTACCTGCTGTATCGCTTTGCCTTTGAGCGGGAGCATCGGCTTTGGGCGCCGCTGGCGCTTCTGGCCGGCACGCTTCCGCTGGTGCACACCCACAGCCTGCTGGCGCTGGTTCTGATCAGCGCCGTCTGGCTGATGTATGCAGTTTTTTCCGGTCCACGCACCGTCAAAGCGCTGCTGCCTTGGTGCGGTTACGCCGGGCTGGCCGGGGTGCTCTGCCTGCCGCAGCTGTTCGGTGTGATCTTCCGCCAAACCTCCACCGGCCATAATTTTCTGCGTTTTCATTTCAACTGGGCCAACGATGGAGACCCTTATCTCTGGTTTTATATCAAGAACATCGGGCTTGTGTACCTGCTGCTGATTCCCGCCTTTTTGCTGGCCAGCAAGGCTCTGCGGTGGATGTACGGCGGCGGGCTGCTGATTCTGTTGGTGTCCGAGTTCATTTTGTTCCAGCCCAACCCCTATGACAACAACAAACTGCTGTTTGTTTGGCACCTGCTGGGCTGCATTCTGGCGGCGGATTTTCTCTGGGAGTTTCTGGCCGGGCTACGCAGCCGCCGCGCCGCCGCGCTGCTGGGCAGCAGCCTGTATGTGTATTACCATGGAATGGACTATGCCGCGCAGCTTCAGGCCGTGAAGGAGCTGTACGAAGCCCCCTCTGAGGCGCTTCTGGCCCAGTGGGGCATTGACTATGTGATGATCTCCGGTTGGGAGCGCAGCGACTACACGGTGGACGATGCGTTTTACGCTCAGCACTACCCCGTGTGGTATCAAAACGGTTCCTACACCATTTATCAAATCACGGAAGCCTCCTGAGCCGCGAGCCGCCGGAGATTTACAGAATCTTCATAGTTTTGCCGCGGCTTCGGAATTGTTCCCTGCAAAAAAATCCGGTATAGTAAGGTTCACACGGATTGTTCTGACCCAATTTTCCGCCGCCATACAGCGGCACACCACCTGGGGCAGGCGCTCGCACCGCCGCCCCGCCATTCTGAAAGGAGTTATTTTGAAAAAGACTGGAAGCATCTTTCCCCATAGCCGCTTCGGGCAGATTTTGTGGAGCCTGGCCATCACCCTTCTTGTGGGCTTCGCCTACTTTTATGTCTGCCTGCCCGCCATCAACCTGAAAGACCCGGAATTTTATACCTTCGCCGGGCTGCTCTGTGTTGTTTTTATGGTTTGCTCGCTGATCACCTCCGGGTTCCGGGTCGCGGCCACTGAGCAGGCCACTCCGAAAAACCTTTTCCGCGATTTTGTGCAGGGCCTCAAACAGCAATGCCTGCCGGTTCTGCTGCTCTTTGTGGCGCTGGTTCTGATCGCTCTGGTGGGCGAGGTGCTGTCGCTTACCAGAAGCTTCTGGACGTGCAGACCGGTGATTTCTCCACCGACATCACCGAGATCTCCTTCAACGAGATTCCAACGCTGGACCGTGACTCGGCCAATTATCTGGGTGACCGCCAGATGGGCACCCTGAGCGATATGGTCAGCCAGTTTGAGTATTCCAACGACTCGACCCAGATCAATTACCAGGGCCGCCCCGTGCGCGTGGCCCCCATCGACTACGCCGACCTCATCAAGTGGTTCACCAACCGGAATGAGGGCCTGCCCGCCTACGTTCTGGTGGACATGGTCACGCAGGAAGCCAAGGTCGTCCGGCTGGATGAGGGTATGAAGTACTCCAAATCCGAACCGCTGAACCGGAACATCTACCGGCACCTGCGCTTTGAATATCCCACCTATCTGTTCTCGGAGCCGCGGTTTGAAATTGACGAAGCGGGCCAACCCTGGTGGATTGCACCGCGCATCGTCAAAACCATTGGCCTGTTCGGCGGCACCGACATTAAGGGGGCCGTTCTGGTCAACGCCATCACCGGCGAGTCGCAGTATCTGGAAGAGGTCCCCTCCTGGGTGGACAACCTCTACACCGCCGACCTGATTATGGAACAGTATGACTACCACGGCACCTATGTGCGGGGCTTCATCAACGCCTATTTTGGCCAGCGGGACGTGACCGTTGCCACGGCGGGCTACAACTACATCGCCCTGAACGACGATGTCTACGTTTACACCGGCGTTACTTCTATCAACTCGGATCAGTCCAACCTGGGCTTTTTGCTGTGCAACCAGCGCACCAAGGAGACCAAATTCTACACCGCGCCCGGTGCCACCGAGTACGCCGCCATGTCCTCGGCGCAGGGCGTTGTGCAGGACCTGGGCTACGCCGCAACCTTTCCGCTTTTGCTGAATATCGCGGATGAACCGACCTATTTCATCCCCCTGAAGGACAACACTCAGCTGGTAAAAACCTACGCCATGGTCAACGTTTCTCAGTATCAGGTGGTAGCGACCGGCAGCACCGTTTCGGACTGTGAGCAGAAATACATCCAGATGCTGGCGGCCAAGGGCATTACCCAGCCGGAAGATCTTCCGCAAACCGAAGCTTCCGGCGTGGTGGCGGAAATTCGCAGCGCCGTGCTGGACGGAAACACCACCTACTACCTGCGGCTGGAGGGCGATTCCGTCTTTTATGCCATCAGTGCTCAGGCCAGCCCCTCCGCTGTGATTCTGAACGTGGGCGACCGGGTCACCCTCACCCATGAGCTGGCGGAAGACGCTTCTCAACGCATCATCAACGCCCAGTCGCTTACCATTACGGCCGCCGCTCCGGCGGACGATGCCCCGGATGCCGCCTGACCATGGATGCAATATTTCTGCATCTTGTTCAAGGCAGCCTCGGAGGATACCGCGGCCTCCAACGGCCTTCCGCTGGAGGAAAAGTCTCTGTCAGAGATTCTGGGCACCGATGAGGATGGCAGCCCGGAAGAGGGCTGCTTCTGTGCAGCGGTGCCCTGACGGTTCTGGCAGTACGGAAGAAAAAGTCGAACAAACAACCGATCATTCCCCCACGTTCTGAATCCGTTCTGAACGCGGCAGACAAAAAGGAGCCGGTACGCATGAAATTGCGTACCGGCTCCTTTTTACTTGCTTTTGCTGTATCACAAGGCGTTTCGGCCGTGCTGCACTCCATCAGGCACCCAACACCTGCTTGGCCACATCGGCGCTCGCTTTGGCATCCTTCACATAGAAGTCTGCTCCGATCTCCTTGGCATAATCCGGGGTCAGCACCGCGCCGCCCACCATGACCTTACAGGGCAGGCCTGCGGTGTGCAGCTGCTCGATGGTCTGAGCCATGCTGGGCAGCGTAGTGGTCATCAGTGCCGAAAGACCCACCAGCTGTGCCCCGGTGCTGCGCACAGTCTCCACCACCTTTTCCGGCGGCACATCGCGGCCCAGGTCCGTCACGTCATAGCCGTAATTCTCCAAAATCACCTTCACGATGTTCTTGCCGATGTCGTGAATGTCGCCCTTCACCGTGGCCACCACGATTTTGCCGCGGCTCGGCCCTGCCTGCCCGGTTTGGGCAATGGCGTCCTTCACCACTTCAAAGGCGCTCTGGGCCGCGGCCGCCGCCTGAAGCAGCTGCGGCAGGAACAGTGTGCCCTTTTCAAAGCCTGCACCCACGCGGTCCAGCGCCGGAATCAGCACCTCATTCACCAACTCCAGGGGCTGCTTGTTCTTGAGCATTTCCCGGGCGGCCTGAGCGGCTTCCGCTTTCAGGCCCTGCTCCACCGCCGTGCCCAGCTGGGGCACATGGGCCGAGGAAGCCGCCGGGGCAGCCGTGCGCCCGGCATACCGTGCGATGTAATCGGTGCTCTGCTTATCCCGGTTGGTCAAAACGCGGAACGCCGAGACCGCCGCCATCATCTCCTCCAGATTCGGGTTGATGATGGGCAGATCCAGCCCGTGCATCATGGCAAGGGTCAAAAAGGCCGTGTTCAAATACGGGCGGCAGGGCAGGCCAAAGCTGATGTTGGAAACGCCCAGTACCGTGTGAACGCCCAGTTCTTTCTTGCAGATTTTCAGCGCACGGAGCGTCTCCATCACATCCTCCTGCTGGGCGCTGGCCGTCAGGGTCAGGCAGTCGATGTAAATATCCTCATTGGGAATGCCTGCCGCCAAAGCCGCCTGCTGAATGCGCCGGGCCACCTCCACGCGCTGTTCGGCCTTCTTTGGGATGCCATTCTCGTCCAGGGTCAAGCCGATCACCGCTGCGCCGTACTTTTTGCAGAGCGGGAGGATCGCGTCCAGCACCTTCTGTTCGCCGTTTACCGAGTTCACGATGGGCTTGCCGTTGTACACGCGCAGGCCACGCTCCAGCGCTTCCGGCTTGGTGCTGTCCAGCTGCAGGGGCAGATCCACCACCGACTGAATGGCCTTCACCGCCATCTCCATCATGGCCGGCTCATCCACGCCGGGCAGGCCCACGTTCACGTCCAGCACCTTGGCCCCGGCGTTCATCTGCTCCACCGCCTGGGTCAGGATGTAATCCATGTCGCCGTCCCGCAGTGCCTGCTGGAAGCGCTTTTTGCCGGTGGGGTTGATGCGTTCGCCCACAACGGTCACGTCGTTCACCTCAACCGGCTTCACCGGTGTGCACAGCCAGCTGCGCAGCGTTGCGCTGCGCACAGCCGGGGCTTCGCCTCCAAAGCTCCGCTTCAGCAGGCGGATGAACTCCGGCGTGGTGCCGCAGCAGCCGCCCAGCATGGAGATTCCCAGCTGCTTATAGGGCTGCATCTGGCGGCAATATTCCTCCGGCGTAATGTCGTAGCCGCTGCCGTCTGCCCAAGGCAGGCCTGCATTGGGCTTTACAAACACCGGAACCTCCGGCCGAGCCGCTTCGCACAGGGCTTTGGCCATGGGATAGATTTCCGCAGGGCCGAGCGAGCAGTTGATGCCCACGGCGTCTGCCCCAAGGCCCACCGCGGTGGCGGCAAAGCTCTCCACCGTGCAGCCGGTAAAGCTGCGGCCATTGGCCTCAAACGTCATGGAAACCATCACCGGCAGACGGCTGTTTTCCTTTGCCGCCAGCAGCGCCGCCTTTACTTCGTAAAGGTCGGTCATGGTCTCCAATACAATCACGTCCGCCTTGTCGCCGCAGGCCCGCATGATCTGCGCAAAGTACTCGTAGGCATCCTCAAACCGCAGGGTCCCGGCAGGCTCCAGGAGTTCGCCCAAAGGGCCCACATCCAGCGCCACAAGCGCCCCGGCAGGCTCAGCCGCCCTGCGTGCGCACTCCAGCGCCGCAGGCACCAGCTCTTCCACCGTATGGCCGGTTCCCTCCAGCTTTTTCGCCGATGCGCCGAAGGTATTGGCATACACAATGTCGCTGCCCGCTTCAATGTAAGCGGCATGAATGGAGGTCAGCAGCTCCGGCCGGGTAATCGCCAGCAGCTCCGGCCGTTCTCCCAGCGGCAGCCCGGCCGCCTGAAGCATCGTGCCCATGCCGCCATCCAGAAAGACATACTGTTTCCGCTCAAAAATATCACGAATCTGCACAGGTGGTTCCTCGTTTCCGATACCCGCAGGTATCCCTTAATACACAATGGCCGCAACCAGCCAACCACCCCTTTACAGGGTGGTCCGCCACGCCCAAAGCGGCCGTTACGCTCTTTCGCGGGGCCATCAGATAACTGGCGCTCACGCCAAGGCCAATGGCCCGCCCGGTATCCAGCACGCGGCACAGGTCCGCCTGAACCGGCAGCGGCCAGTTCCCATAGCCTGGGGAATATCGGCCTGTCATATACCAATGCTCTTTGGCCAGCTGGCTGCGGATGTGCGCTTCCAGCAAATCCGCCATTTGGTCCACCAGCACACTGGCCGCCGCGTCTGCCGCCGTTGCAAGGGCAACATCGGTTGCACTGTACCGGCGCAGAAGGCGCTCGACCCCGGCCCCCAGCGTAACCGCCATCAGCACCAGCCGGCTGCAGCCCTCCAGATGGTGGGCAATGTCCCCCTCATCCAGCAGCAGCGACGCCGGTGCCTGCTCGCGGGGCAGAATGCGCCATACGCCCCGGGGCTGGGCCGCCGCCAGCAAATCCGCCTCGCAGCGGTCCAGCAGATCATCCGCCGCCGGGCTGTTTTCCGGGCAGGCCAGATACCGGTAGATTTCCTTTCGGCGCAGGGCGGAAGGCTTTTCCAGCTGCATCGGCTCAGTTCTCCGCCGGCAGCAGATCCCGAATGCCGTCGTACACCTTAGCGGCAACCGTGGGATTGTTCATCACATACAGATGTACGCCGTCTGCACCGCCCTCGATCAGGTCACGGATCTGCTCCACGGCATATTCGATGCCCGCCTCAAACAGGCTGGCCTCGTCATCCTGCCAACGGCTGATCATTTTGGTAAACTTGGGAGGCAGGCTGGCGCTGGAAAGCGACACCGTGCGCTCCACCTGCTGCTTCTTCACAATGGGCATCACACCGGCGGAAACCGGCAGGTCCACACCGGTCCGGCGTGCCACATTCAGGAAGCGGTAATAATGCAGGTTGTCAAAGAACAGCTGCGTGATCAGGTGGCTGACCCCTGCCTCCTGCTTCAGGCGCAGGTTGGCCACGTCTTCGGCCAGGGTCGCACTCTCCACGTGGCCCTCGGGATAACAGGCACCGGAAAGTCCGAAGCTGCCGTAATTGGCCCGGATGAATGCGGCCAGGTCACTGGCATGGGCAAAGCTCTTGCTCTCCGGGCGCAGCGGGCTGCGATCGCCGCGCAGGGTCAGGATGTTCTGCACCCCGGCCGCAAACAACTCGTCCAGCACCGGGCGAATGGTATCCTGCTCATTGCCCATGCAGATCAGATGCGCCAGCGGCTCCACGCCCAGTTCGTTCTTCAAAAAGGACGCCAGCTCGCAGGTGGATACGCCGCCCGCCGAACCGCCGGCACCGTAGGTCACACTCACAAAGTCCGGCTTCAGCTGGGCCATCTGCCGCAGAGAGGCCTGCAGCTTTTCATAGCCCACCGTCTGCTTCGGGGGGAATACTTCCATGGAGAATACACAGGGCTTCTGCGCAAACAACTGGCGAATGTACATACGTTCGACTCCTCATCATTTATTTTTCTGCCGGTTCTGGCCTGCGCCTCACGCGGGCCGACCATGATTTTGCTTCACTTCACTATCATACAGTATCCGGGCGAATAAGTCTACCCATTTACTAGGGATATTCTCCCGGATGCTCCGGCCTTCACCGCGCACAATCGGGCGTCAAGCCGCCTCGTCGGCGCCGCTCACCCAGGTGTTCAGGCTTTGTCCATCGGCCGCAGGCGCCACCAGAAGAATTCCCTGCTCGTCCGTGCGCAGGATCTGTGCCCCCAGCATCTGAAACCGCGCCATGGGGCCCTGGTGCGGGTGGCCGTAATCGTTGTCTTTTCCGCAGCTGATCAGCACCACTTTGGGCATTACCTGCGCCAGGAACTCCGACGTATTCGAGGTATCCGACCCGTGGTGTGCAGCCTTGAACACATCCGCCCGCAGATATTCACCGCTTGCCAGCAGCGCCTGTTCCACTTCCTTTTCGCCGTCGCCGGTGTCCAGGAAGGAAAGTCCCGGCCCATCGAATCGCAGCGCCAGCGAAAGCTGGTTCAGATTGTCCTTAGTCTCAACGCCCGCGCCGATCACTTCCAGTGTGCTGCTGCCGAACGTATACTGGTCGCCCACCTGGGCAACTTCCATGGGGATGTCCATCTCCTGGGCCTTGCGCAGCAGCTTTTCATAGGAAAACGAGGCGACCTTCTTGCACAGTTTGGAATTGGGCAGCAGCATCTCCTCCACCGGCACCTCATCCAGCAGGTGGCTTGCCCCGCCGATGTGATCCGCATGGGGATGGGTCAGAACCAGAAGCTCCAGCTTCTCCACCCCGAGCCGGCCCAGCGCTGCAATCATTTCATCGGCGCTGGAGGAAGTGCCCGTATCAATCAGCGCATAATGCCCGCTGTCGCCGATCAGCACCGCATCCCCCTGCCCCACATCCAGAGCGCACACAAACGGCCCGCTCTCTGGCAGTGCAATGCCGGAAGCCGGGGCCAGATCGGTCTGGTTCAGCACTCCGTTCAGCCAGTCCTCCGGTGTTCCGAATGGAAGGTCCACGCCGGTGTCCATTGCCGGCCAGAAAATCGAAATCAGCACCAGCGCCGTGAGGATGCCGCCGATCAGATTGCGAATGGTTTTCAGCGTTTTTTGCGCTTTCCGCTTGTATTTCTTGAACGATCTTGCCATTTTTCCGTCCGATCATTTCCTTGTCTTGTACCGGCGGCCGCCTTTGCAGTGCGGCTCTTTCCAGGGCGGGAATTGGGCACCAGCCGCTGGGGCTGCATTGCCTCCGTGCGCAGCTGCGGCCGTTTTGCGTGGGCCTGCCTGGCCGCGGCCGGCACCAGCTGCGGAATCAGATCTTCCCGATGTGTCAGCTTCAGCGCTTTGACCACGCGGGCAGCATTTTTCGGCTCATAGTACTGCAAAAGCGCCCGCTGCATTGCCTTGCCCTCCGCCGTCTTTTCCACAAACACCGGCTTCAGGGTATACGGGTCCAGCTCCGTGTAGAACATACAGGTAGAAACCGTGCCCGGCGTGGGGTAAAAGTCCTGAACCTGCTCCGGCTTCATCCGGTTTTTGTGCAGATACTCCGCCAGAATGACAGCATCCTTCAGCGTACTGCCCGGATGGCTGCTCATCAGATACGGCACCAGATACTGCTTTTTGCCCGCCTGTTTGGTCAGTTCATAAAAACGGGCCTTGAACTTATCAAACACCTCAATGGGCGGCTTGCCCATATAGGCCAGCGTATTGGGGGCGCAGTGCTCCGGCGCAACCTTCAGCTGGCCGGAAATATGGTATTTCACCAGTTCTTTAAAGAAGGTCTCATCCTTATCCAAAATCAGATAATCGTAGCGAATGCCGCTGCGAATGAACACCTTCTTCACGCCGGGAATGGCCCGCAGCCGCCGAAGGATCGAGAGATAATCGCTGTGGTCCACAATCAGATGCGGGCAGGGGGACGGTGCCAGGCATTTTTTGCCGCCCTGGCACATGCCCCGGGTCATCTGCTCTTTGCAGCTGATGACCCGGAAGTTTGCGGTGGGACCGCCCACATCGTGGATGTACCCCTTAAATCCGGGGGAAGCGGCAATGCGCTCGCCCTCTTCCACAATGCTGTCGGCACTGCGGCTGGTCACCCGCCGCCCCTGGTGAAGGGCAATGGCGCAGAAATTGCAGCCGCCGTAGCAGCCGCGGTTCTGCATGATGGAAAACTCCACCTCTTCCAGGCCGGGCACACCGCCCACTGCGTCGTAGCTGGGATGGGAACGGCGGGTAAACGGCAGGTCAAACACTTTGTCCAGCTCCAGCCGGTTCAGGGGCTTTGCGGGCGGATTCTGCACCAGATACCGCTCCCGCTGCTTCTGCACCACCGGCTGCCCGGTCACACTGTCCTGCTGGTCCATCTGGATGCGGCAGGCCTTGGCGTAGGCCACCTTGTCGGTGCTCACCCGGGCAAACCCGGCGCATTCCACATAGCGGGCGGGCAGCCCGGCAAAGTCCGTCATGTAGCAGGTACCCGGCAGGTCGGTGATGGTGGAAATGCTCTCCCCGGCCGCCAGCCGGTTTGCAATGGCCACCGCCTGCCGCTCGCCCATGCCAAAGCTGACCAGATCCGCGCCGGAATCCTCCACAATGCTGGGCAGCACCGTGTCCATCCAGTAATCGTAGTGGGCAAACCGCCGCAGCGAAGCCTCCAGCCCGCCCAAAATTACCGGGCAGTCCGGATAGGCCTCCTTGGCCAGGTGGGTGTACACGGTGGCACAGCGGTCCGGCCGTTTTCCGGGCTTTCCGCCGGGGGTATACTCATCCACCGAGCGGGGCTGCTTGGCCACCGTATAGCGCGCTACCATACTGTCCACATTGCCGCCGCCGATCATAAAGGCATACTTGGGGCGGCCGTATTCTTTGAAGCTCTCACAGGTGGTGAAATCCGGCTGGCTGATGTAGCCCACCCGATAGCCCTCTGCCTCCAGCACACGGCCGATGATGGCCGGGCCAAAGCTGGGATGATCCACATAGGCGTCACCGGTCACCAGCACAAAATCCAGCTGATCCCAGCCGCGGGCCTCCATATCCGCCCGGCCCAGGGGCAGAAACTCATGATACAATTCCATTGGCTGCTCCTTTGTTTTCCGGCTCAAATCTCTTCCGGCACCGGGTTCTCGGCCCGCGCACACATCTCCAGCCACTGGGTGCGGCTGATGAGCACCTGCCGGGGCTTGGCCCCTTCATACGGCCCAATGATGTGCATCTGTTCCATCTCGTCCATAATGCGGGCCGCCCGCGCATAGCCCAGCTTGCAGCGCCGCTGCAGCAGGCTGGTGGAGGCCTGCCCAGCGTCAATAATCACTTCCACGGCATTTTTCAGCATGGGGTCGTGGCCGCCGCCCTCGCCATCTCCGTCGCCGCTGTCGCTGTTCTTTTCCTGCGCGGCGCACTTTTCCATCTGGGCGATCATTTCTTCGTTGTACTGGGCGCTGTTGTCCTTTTTGATGTAGTTCAGTACGGCGGTAATCTCTTCGTCCTCCACCAGCGTACCCTGCACACGCACCGGTTTGGAAGCACCCACCGGCATGAACAGCATATCGCCCTTGCCCAGCAGCTTTTCAGCCCCGGCGCCATCCAGAATGGTACGGCTGTCCACCTGGCTGGCAACGGCAAAGGCAATTCGGCTGGGGATGTTGGCCTTGATCAGGCCGGTAATCACGTCCACGCTGGGGCGCTGGGTAGCCACAATCAAATGCATCCCCGCCGCACGCGCCTTTTGGGCAATGCGGCAGATGTAGTCCTCAACCTCTTTGCCCGCCACCATCATCAGATCCGCCAGCTCGTCGATCACAATGGCAATGTAGGGCAGCTTTTCCATCTCGGGGTTGTCCTGCGCCATTTTGTTGAAGCTCTTAATGTCGCGCACGCCGGTTTCGGCAAACAGGTGGTACCGCCGTTCCATCTCGGCCACGGCACTGCCCAAAGCCCCCGCCGCCTTGCGCGGTTCGGTCACTACCGGCATCAGCAGGTGGGGAATGCCGTTGTATTCCGCCAGTTCCACAACCTTGGGATCAATCAGAATCAGCTTGACTTCCTCCGGCGAGGCCCGATACAAAAAGCTGATGATGATGCTGTTCACACAAACCGACTTACCGCTGCCGGTGCTGCCTGCAATCAGCAAATGGGGCATTTTGCACAGGTCCGCCACCTGCGGCATACCGGCAATGTCCTTGCCCAGGGCCAGCGTCAGCGGCGAAGCCGCCCGCTGGAATGCGCTGGATTCCAGAATCCCCCGAATGCCCACGCCGGATTTCACCTTGTTCGGCACCTCAATGCCGACCGCGGGCTTGCCGGGGATGGGCGCTTCAATGCGCACCCCTGCGGCAGCCAGATTCAGGGCAATGTCATCCGCCAGATTGGTGATGCGGCTGATCTTTACGCCGGCCAGGGGCTGCACTTCATAGCGGGTCACCGTGGGGCCGCGGCTGATATCCAGCACCCGGGTTTTCACGCCGAAGCTCTCCAGCGTGCTCACCAGAGTGGCCGCGGTGCGTTTCAGTTCCTCTTCCACCGCCGTATCGTCCGTATGGGCCACCGGCTTCAGCAGGCCCATGGGGGGCAGGTGATACTCCGGCGCGGTCGGTTCTTCGTCGCCGTTTTTGTCATCCGGCAGCACCGCACCGGTGTCCTGTTGGGTTTTTGCGGTAGGCTCTACTGCCTGCCGGATCAAATGCGCCAGCTCATTCGGCGTGGCGGGTTCTGCTTCCGGCTCCGCAGGGCTCACCGAAACGGGTGTGGAGAAGTCCTCCTGAGGCTCGGGGTCTGCGGCCTGCGCAGTTTCGCCGCTCTGGGCTGCCTTCTCGCCGTCGTCCGGCTCATCGACCGTGCCGGTATCCGGCTGCAAATCCAGCAGGCTGCCGCCGCGGCCGAACAGCTCTTCCAACTCCGGCCGTTCTGGGTCCTCCGGCTCTTCATGGCGGGGCGGAAACATTCCAAATGTACCGCCCGGGCCCACCAGCGGTTCATCGGTTTGAGGTCTCTCGTCCAGATTGGTGTCGCTCTCCGGGTCCGGGCCAAGGTCAATGTCCACCTGCGCTTTCCGGCGGTGAATGGGGATAACCGAGCGAATCAGCGGCTCAGGAGCCTCTTCCTCCTCAGCTTCCTCATAGTCGCCCTCCGCCTCCCGGGCGGCACGGCGTTCAGCCAGTTCTTCTCCCAGCTCTGCCTTTCGCACAGCCAGCCATTCCGCAGCGCTCTGCCACAGGTCCGCCGGGCCGATTCCCGTAAACAGCATGACCCCCGCGGCAAACAGCACCACCAAAATGATGTTGGCCGCCGGCCGCCCGCACAGCATCAGCAGGGTTCCGCCCAGAATCATACCCAGTACGCCGCCGCTGAACAGAGAGGTCTGCCCTGCGCGGTACAGTGCCTGCACCGCCTGTGCCAAGTCCATTCCGGCAATGTCCACGTTTGAAAACACCGTCAGCGTTCCGCACAAGGTAATGAACAGCACCATGGTTTTTAGGATATCGTCCCAAATGGTGGTGTTCAGCACCAATAGCACAGCCCAGTATACCACAAACAGCCCCAGTGCATAGCCGCACGGGCCAAAGATTCCCATCAATGCGCCGCGGGCTGCAAGCCAGGGGGCACTTCCGTCCTTCACGAAGGCCAGTGCGGCCAGAAGGGCACCCACCACAAACAGAACCACACTGAGCTTCCGGCGCGTGTCGCGCACTTCCTGTTCCCGGCGCTTTTCCGCCGCGCTTTTGCGCTTGGCGGTGCTCTTTCCGTTTGAACGTTTTTGTGTGGCCATTTTCATCTCCCTATAAGTCCAAGCGCAATGCCGCAAACCCGGCTCTTGGGCCGCGGTTTCAAACAACGCGCACAAATCGTGATACTGTTTTATTGTAACACCAAACAGACAATTTTTACAAGGCCTTTCCCCTGTGGTTTTTCGCATTCGAGTTTCCCGGCTCAGCCGCCCCTTGTTGGGGCCGGTTTCGGTCCGTCTGTGCATAGTTTCCGTGTGCAGGTTCCAGCTTCTCCGCGGAGGCTTTCCCGCTCATACCCTTATATGATTGACGCTGCTATACAATCAGCTGAATTCCATTTCCTGCATAATTTTGCTATATTATAATTGTAGTAATAAAATCTGGAAAGGCCGGTATCTCCGCGTCGGCAGCCGATTCCGCCAGGCCTGTATTTCGCATCGCCTTGCCTGCACCCGGCGCAAGATGTTCACCTTTGCCGTAAATGCTTGACAAATTAAATAAAACCTATTACTATTTATTCCATAAAGATTTTGTCGTTTCGTCCTCTTTTCAGAGAATATTTCTCTGTCGGGCAGGCGTTTCATCCCCCATCTAAAGGAGGAATTCTCCCATGCGCTATTCCAAACAGCGTGAATTGATCCTGAATCAGGTCCAGACCCGAAGCGATCACCCCACCGCCAATGCAATTTATGCGGCGCTGCGGGAGGTTTGCCCCGGCCTGAGCCTTGGCACCGTATACCGCAATCTGAACTGCCTGGTGGATACCGGAAGCATCCGCCGGGTCGAGGTTCCGGGGCACGCGGACCATTTCGACCACACCCTTCCCCCCCATTGCCACCTGTATTGCCGCTGCTGCGGTGAAGTGACGGATGTTGCTGTGGACCAGGCCGCACTGGAGCAGATTTTTTCGGAAGTGCCCGCCCGCATCGAGAGCTTTTCCGTTACGCTGATCGGCGTCTGCCCCACCTGTATGGCACAAAATGCAGAACCTGCCCAGTTTGAGTGATTTGTCCATTTCACAAAAAGGCAAATTTGGTATACTAAGTTTACTGGCAGTTTTTGGCGGCCGGCGTCGTTCGGCCGCCTTATTTTTACAGGATTGCGGCAATCTACAGGAGGTTTTTCCGCCATGGCAGATTCCAACATCACAAAGCGCGCGTTGGCCCAGGCTATGAAGGGGCTGATGGCAAAACAGCCCTTTTCGAAAATCAGCGTCGGCGACATCTGCGAAGCCTGCGGCATGAATCGAAAGAGCTTCTATTATCATTTCCGGGATAAATACGACCTGGTGAACTGGATTTTTTATTCCGAGTTTCTCGCTTCGGTTCAAGTGGCGCAGTGCACCAACAATGAGGAGTTTCTGGAAAGCATCTGCCGCTATTTCTATTCCGAGCGCAGTTTTTACCGCAATGCCCTGCGCATTGAGGGGCAGAATTCCTTCCAGGATTATTTTCGCGAGATGGTTGGCCCTTTGCTCATCAATTTCAGCAAGGATTTGGTGCCGCACCATACCAACCCGGAGTTCGCGGTCAACTTCATCGGTGATGCCCTGCTGGCGGCCCTGATCCGCTGGCTGACTGAGGCCAATCCCCTTCCGCCGGACGAATATCTTGCGCAGGTGCGTGAAATGCTGGATAGCTTCGCCTGTATTCTCCATCCGGATCATCGGACGAACAGGCCGGAACAATCGCACTGACCGTTTTCAATCAATTGAAAAAGCCGACTATGGAAGATACTCCATGGTCGGCTTTCGTTTTCATTGATTTTCCGTGTTTGGAACGCTCTGTCTGCTTCGGCCGCACCGCTTCATCCATTGGCCGATGGACAGAGAAAGCGCACCGTCCAGCGCCCCCAAGGCATTGCAGAAAACATCGTCCGTCTCGGCCATTCCCAACGCAAAGCGATACTGCGTGTACTCCACCGCCGCACTGAGTGCACCGCCCACAAAAATCGTCAGAAGCACACGCTCCCAACAGGGCCACTTCTGCGGCAGCACTTGAGAAAGTGCCAACCCCAACGGGAGAAAGAGTGCCACATTCATCAGCATTTCCCGATACAGCTCCGGCTCCTGCCTCGCCGCCTGCAATGCGGCAAACGGACGCAGAACGACCGCGTACTCACCCGGCGTGCGGGACCAGACCGTAATCCGGCCAATTGCAAGCACCGTCGCGGCCAACAGCAACAGATTCAGCCGAATTTGAACGTTCCTCCGCAACCAGAGGCACCCCTTTGCCCAGACAATCGGCACCACCAAAAGTAGCAGGCACAGAATCCCCAGGTTCATTCCATAGATTCGTTGAAGCATCGCAGACACCCCACGCAACGGCTTATTTCAGTTCCACCACGGTAACGCCGGCTTCGCCTTCGCCATAACGGCCAAGACGGAAACTCTTGACGTTTTTATGTCCTTTCAGGTGCTGCTGAATGGCACTGCGCAAAGCGCCGGTGCCCTTTCCGTGAATCAGCCAGATCTCGCTCTGGCCGGAAAGCACTGCATGATCGATGTACTGATCGGTTTCCATCAGCGCCTCTTCCACCGTCAGCCCGCGCAGATCTGCCTCCATCGACGCGGTGCGCTGAACCCGGTCCAGCGTGGTGTGGCCGCCCTCGTGCTTTGCCGCCGACCGTTTCGGCGCGGCCGGGGCCTTTTTCATCTTATCGGGGGCGCGCAGACCTTTCAGCGGAACCTTCGTTTTGATGATGCCGGCCCGCACCTCCACCATTCCGTTTCGGTCCGGCAGATTGACCACGGTAGCCGGTTGATCCAACTCGGCAATGACCACTTCCTGCCCGACCCGAACCTCCTTCAGCGGCACATACTCCTTTTTAATGGGATGCACCACATCTGACTGATTCAACAGCTTTTCCGTATCCTTCTTTGCAATCTCACGGGCACGGATGGCGCGCTGTGCCGCGCTGGTTTTCTCGTCCTTCTGCAGCTTGCGCAGCTCATCGGTCAGCGCATAGGCTTCCGCCTGCACCTGCTGTGCCACCTGCTTCGCCTTTTCGCGGGCCGCCTGCAATTCGTTTTCGCCCTGCCGGATCAGTTCTTCCCGTTTTTTCTGGGCGCTCTCCAACTGATGCGCTGCCTCATACTTCAGCCGGTCGATCTCATCCTGGCCTTCCTTCAGCTGAAGCTTCAGGTCGTCCAGCTGACTGAGCACACTGTCCAACCGCTTATCGTCGTTGTCCATATGGCTCTTGGCCGCCTCAATGATGCGGGAGGGAATGCCTAGCTTCTCACTGATCAGGAACGCATTGGATTTGCCCGGCACGCCCACGCTCAGCTTGTAGGTGGGCCGTAGGCTTTCCACATCAAATTCGCAGCTGGCATTCACCACACCGGGGGTCTCCAGCGCAAACACCTTCATCTCGGCGTAGTGGGTGGTTGCCATCACCCGGGCGCCCTGACGGCGCAGTTCTTCAATGATGCTCACCGCCAATGCCGCGCCTTCCGCCGGGTCGGTACCGGCGCCCAGCTCATCCAAAAGCACCAGCGTACCCTTCCACGCCTTCTCAAGGATGCCTGTGATCTTCTTCATGTGGCCGGAAAACGTAGACAAGCTCTGCTCGATGCTCTGCTCATCGCCAATGTCCACCAGATATTCCTGGAACACGCACACCGTGCTGCTCTCGTGGGCCGGAATCAGGAAGCCGCACTGGGCCATGGCGCACAAAAGCCCCGCCGTTTTTAAAGTTACGGTTTTGCCGCCCGTGTTCGGGCCGGTGATGACCATCGTGTCATAATCCTTGCCCAACGCCACATCCACCGGAACCACTTTGGCCGGGTCAATGAGCGGGTGCCGGGCCTTTTTCAGCGAAAAGCTCATGTCGTCCGCCACCTGGGGCAGCCATGCCTTTTGCTCCAGCGCCAGCCGCGCCTTTGCAAGCAGCACGTCGATGTCCAGCATCGCTTCATAGCTGTAGGTGAACATGGGCTCCAGCCCTGCTACCTGGCCGGTAAACGAGACCAGAATCCGTTCAATTTCAGCCTGCTCCTGGCTGCGCAGCTGCATAATGCGGGCGTTGGCCTCCACAACGGCGGTGGGCTCCACAAAGATGGTCGCGCCGGTGGAACTGACATCGTGAATCACGCCGCCGATGTCGCCGCGGTGCTCCGCCTTGACCGGCACCACATAGCGGCCGTTTCGCAGAGACACCACGGCCTCCTGCAAATACCGGCTGGTGGTCTGGTTGCGCACGATCATATCCAGCTTATCCCGGATGGAGTTCTCCGTAGCCCGGATTTTGCGCCGCAGATCAAACAGGGTGTTGCTGGCGGAGTCCGCCATTTCCTCCGGCGAAAGGATTGCATCGGTGATTTGTTTTTCCAAACCGGGCTGGGGGGCCAGCGCATAGAACAAATCGTCCGTCGGCAGCATGTCGTGGTCGCTCAGCCCATACCAGGCAACCAGATTCTGAAAGTTGCGCAGGGTTCCTGCCACCATCAGCAATTCGCCCATGGAAAGCACACCGCCCTTTACCGCACGGCGCACAATTTTATCCACGCCTTCCACGCCGCCAAACCGGGGGCTGCCGTTCTTTAACAGCAGGCTGCTGATCGCATCCGTCTGGCTCAATGCAAAGCGCACCTCATCCGGGTCGGTCAGCGGCTGCAGGGCCAGCAGTTTCTTTTTGGTTTCACTGCACACCGCCATCCCCGCTGCGCGGGCAATGATTTTGTCCAGTTCCAGACTTTTTAAGTAAATCGGGTCCATTCTTTTTTGTTTCCTCAAACTTGGGTGGTTTTTTCAGCCTCCGCACCGGGCACGGGGCTTGCTTTTGCTGTCTCCTGCGGCCAGACGCTGCGCAAAAAGTCCAGGCTTTTCAGTGGTTTATCCAGCTGGCACAGCGCATACCGCTCCGTCACGCGGCCAAGCTTCCGCATACTGGCGCCGGCCAGCGAAAAGTTGAACACACGCTTATCCTCCACCAGCGCAATATGCCGCAGAGCCGTCAGCGATGCCGGGTCCAGGTTCGGGGTTCTGCCCGCCTTCGCTGCGCAATCGCCGCAAAGCAGGCTTCCCTCCTCCGGGTCCAGATAAAAGGGGCCGCCCTCATATTTTCCGCACTCGCGGCAGCAAAGAAGCTGCGGGAGATAGCCCGCTTCGCTGATGGCCCGCAGTTCAAACACCGCCTTGATCTGGCCCAGCGGCCGTTTGTTCTCGCTGAGCAGATACAGGCTGTTCAGCAGCAGGCGCAGAAGCACTTGTGCCTCTTTGCCGGTGGGGGCCAGCGCCGCCGTCAGCTCTGCCAGGTACATCGCCAGCGCCATGCCTTCCACACTTTCGCGCAGGCCAAAAAAGGTATTTTTCACCTGTGCCTCATCCACGCGGTACATGGTGCGGCCCTCATATAGCGTAAACTCTGAATAGCAAAACAGGCCGCAGCCGCTGAACAGCCTGCTTTTCAGCCGCAGGCTGCCCTTGGCCGAAGCCGAAATCAGCCCTTGCTCCGGAGTAAGCAGCAGAAGAATGCGGTCAGCCTCTCCCACTTTCACTTCCCGCAGCACCAGGGCCGGAGTTACGATCTGCATGCTCCTCCTCCTTTTGCTGCGCCTTTTTATAGTCCAGGTACGTCTTCACGCTGCCGGTGCTGACAAATGCCTGCCATGTTCCGCCCTGTTCCATGAACGGCCACCTCCACCTTCATACTGTCTCCCATTGTAGAGCAGCTATGTGCGGAAAGATTGTCCAATTCTGTCGGCAGGGCAGATTCTCTGTCCGTTTTTTTGCGGATACTGTCTTTGGTTACGGCTGCTGGAAGCCGAAGTCGTTCAGCAGAAAATCGCTGTCGCGCCAATCGTCCTTGACCTTGACCCAGCACTGCAGGTTGACCTTCGTGCCCAAAAACTCCTCGCACTCCACCCGGGCCTGGCTGGCGATCTTTTTCAGCATCTGGCCGCCTTTTCCGATGACCATCCCCTTGTGGCTTTTGCGCTCGCAGTAAATGTTCACATCAATGTCAATGATACTGCCGTCCGGCCGTTCCTTGAAGCGTTCTACCGTCACGGCAATTCCGTGCGGCACCTCATCGTACAGGTTCAGCAGCATTTTCTCCCGGATCACCTCGCTGACCAGCGCCTTTTCCGGCATATCCGTATAGGCATCGTCCGGGAAATAGTGCGGGCCTTCTGCCGCATAGCCGGCCAGCACCTCAAACAGGTCCTCACAGCCTTCGTCCTTGCGCACCGAAATGGCCCGCACCTGATCAAAGACCCCCAGCTCCTTCAGCTGGGCTGCACGCACCGCCAGATCCGTTTTGGCTTTCAGCGTGTCGGTTTTATTGATGACAGCTACCGCCGGCCCATGGCTGGCGCGAATGTCCGCCACCAGACCCAGTTCCGCCTCGTTCAGCTCGCCGTAAGGCTCAAACAGCATCAGTGTCACGTCCACATCGCCGATGGAGGAAGTGGCCGTTTTACTCATGCGCTCGCCCAATTTTGTGCGGGGTTTGTGAATGCCGGGCGTGTCCAACAGCACATACTGCACCGGCCCGCGGGTAATAATGCCTGTAATGCGGGTGCGGGTCGTCTGAGGCTTTGAGGTGACGATGGCCACCTTTTCTCCCACCAGCCGGTTGGTCAGGCTGGATTTGCCCACGTTGGGCCGCCCCACCAGGGCCACGAATACCGAAGAAGTCTTTTCCATAATGCTCCTAAAAATTTCCGTTGTTCTGCTTGTCGCCTGCCCTTCGCAGGCGTATTCGTTATTGTTTGCCCGGCCAGCGGAACACAAAGCCATATGCTGCGGCAAGGCTGGCCAAAAGCACTGCCATGCGCCAGGGCTGGGCAAGGTGTAGCTGCACGATCTGCCGCACAACCGATGGGTTTCCAAAAAGGAGAAGCCCCACGGCAACCGCGCCCAAGCTGCCCGCCAGAACCGCCCCGGCCGCCATGTCCTTTGCGGCACCCGCGGCGGCCCAATGGGCTGCATCCGGCCGGTCCACCGCGCGCTCAATTGCCGAATTCACAAGTTCCAGGCTGATGACCCCGGCAATGCACACCGCCAGCAGGGCATATTCCACCGCCGTAAAGTGGTAAAACCGGCTGAAGGCCAGCACATAGGCAGCCGCACACACATGAAAGCGAAGATTCCGCTCCTGTTGCAGTGCAGCCGCTATGCCCTGGCCTGCATACCGAAAACCCCGAATAAACTTTCGCAGCTCAGACTTCATCGGCCGTGTAAGAAACCGTGCGGGGCAGACCCAGCTGAATCAGCACGGCTTCTTCCTTCTCCCGCATACGAACGGCTTCCAGGCCGCCGTTTTCGTGGTCGTAGCCCAGCAGGTGCAGCATGGAGTGCACCGTCAGGAAGGCCACCTCCCGCTGCAGCGGATGGCCGTAAAGCTCTGCCTGCTCCATGGCTTTTTCCATGGAGATCACGATGTCGCCCAGCATTTTGGCACCGGTGTCCTGATCAATGTCGTATACGCCATCCTGCCCCAAAGGGAAGCTCAGCACATCGGTGGGCATGGGCTTATTGCGGTACTGGTTGTTCAGCTCTGCAATTTTTGCATTGTCCACAAAGGTAACGCTGATTTCCGCAGGCCCTTCAAAGTGCTCGAATTCCAGAACCGCATTGCAGCTGCGGCGAATCAGAATGCGCAGGCCGGAAGGCACTTTGACCGAATGCTGGTCGTTGGTGATGTATACTTTGTTCGACATATTCTTACACCTCATCAATTTCTGCCCCAGGTGGGACATTTTTCCTGTTTGTTTCTTGTTTTCGTCCCCTGTGTTTCAGCGGCGGCTGCGTGCCTGGGTAGCCCGATCATACGCCTTTACGATCTCCTGAACCAACCGGTGCCGCACCACGTCCTTTTCGCTGAAGCGAATCTGCGCAATGCCGTCAATGTTTTTCAGCACCGCCAAAGCGTCCACCAGGCCGCTGCGGCTTTTATCCGGCAGGTCGATCTGCGTCACGTCACCAGTCACCACGACCTTGCTGCCAGACCCCATGCGCGTGAGGAACATCTTCATTTGTTCCGGGCTGGTATTCTGGGCTTCATCCAAAATGATGAAAGCATTGTCCAACGTTCGGCCGCGCATATAGGCCAGCGGGGCAACCTCAATGGTCTGCTTTTCCAGCAGCCGCTGAAAAGTCTCCGGCCCAAGCATATCATACAAGCCATCGTACAGCGGCCGCAGGTAAGGGTCCACCTTGTTTTGCAGATCACCGGGCAAAAAGCCCAGCTTTTCGCCCGCTTCCACCGCCGGGCGGGTCAGAATGATCCGCTCCACGTCCTTGCTTTTGAAGGCTTTCACGGCCATTGCCACGGCCAGATAGGTTTTGCCCGTACCGGCCGGCCCCACGCCGAACGTAATGGGATGGGTCTGAATGGCCTTGAGATATTCCTTCTGCCCCAGCGTTTTGGGGCGCACTGGGCGGCCCTTTGCCGTAATGGCGATGAAGTTCTCGGTCAGCTCCTGCACCCGTCCATCTTCACCGGAACGGGCCAAGCTGATGCAGTAGCGCACCGTCTGCTCCTCGATGGGGGTATGGTTCTCAAGCAGCGTCAGCATCGCATCAATGGCGTTTGCTGCGCCGGTCACACCCTCTGCCTCGCCGGTCAGCTTGACCTGTGTGCCGCGGCAAACAGCAGTGACGGAAAATTCTTTTTCCAACAAACGGATATTCTCATCACAGCTTCCGAACACCGCCGCTGCCAGCTCTACACTATCAAGTTCAATCAGCTTTTCTGCCATTCCATTCTTCCCTCTTTTCCAGCATCATTATATCACAGTTTTTTGCATTTGAAACTGTGAATTCTGCACAAAATTCCATCTGATTTCTCAGCATTCCGTTTAAAGTCCAAAAAGACGCTGAAAAACACTGTATTATTCAAAAATCCTTGGCCTTTTTGCGGCGTTTTTCCTTATTAAAAAGCCGTTTTTCCTTCGGCCCCGGAACTTTTCGCGTCTTCTTTTGTTAAATTTTCCACATACCAGATTCTGTACGGATTTCACGCCTCCGGCACGGCAATGTCCGCCTCAAACTGCACCGTCCAAACATACTGTAACACGTCATTATTCAGCCGCCGCTCTTTCTCCTCCGTGCGGAGTTCTGCATCCGGATGCTCCTGCCGGAGCTGCCTCCGGCAGGCCCAGGCCGCCAACGCAGCCGCCTGTTCCTGAGTCAGCCGGATTTCTTGGCGGGCGTATTCCACCCAGAGCGTCCGCACGGACACGGCAGGCAATGCAAACCCGAATAACGAAAGCGGCTCTCTGGTGGTTTTCTTCTGCCACCGGCTGTCCGGTTCTTGTTTGGTGTACCAGGGCAGGTCGAGCCTTTGCCCCAGCCCCTCCACCGCTTCGCTCCGACGCAGCCGTCCGGTCGGGAACTCCGCCGCCACCGTCAGCGACTGATCACATCGGAATTGTTTTTGCACCAGGGCCATTGCGCTGCCCGCCGCTTCCCCCGGCACGGCACGTCCGTCCCGGTCAAGTTTTTCACCCTCGATCAGCGTTTCCCCCGCCGTCACCGTCTGACCCGCCCGTTTGACGGCGATTCCGCTCTGCACATTCAATGCCAAGAGCCTGCCGCTCTCCCCGGCCGCAATCCGCTTTGCCCCGGCCGGCTGGATCGGCGTGTCGCGGCTTCGGTCGCATTCCACCGTCAACCGCCCGTCCGCAAAATTCAGGGTGATCCACCCCAGCTCCGGGCATTGTTTCAGCAGCGCCTGCTCGGCGGCCTGCAAGTCAGCCTGCGTTGGTGCCGCGCCCGGCTGCAGGTTTTGCGAAAAGAGTTGTGCTTCCAGCCGTTTTTTCAGCATCGGACCTGGCACATTGTACTGCACCGACCAGATTATGCCGCCCGCCAGATGAAGCACCAGCAAAAAGGCAAGCGGCCCGGCCAAAAGGCCCCAGCGCGCACGCCACCGCGCCAGAAAGAACCACAGTCCCCTCTTACGGTTCACCCGAATCTGCACCCCATACCGCCGCGCCGGGCAATGCAGCCTTCGGTAATAGCGGGCCGGAAGCCAGGCAGTGAAGCCCTCCGCATTCGGGCAGATTCGCTGCACCGGGACTCCCTGCGCCACACACCAGTCCAGCAGGCATTCCACCCGGCCGCCGCGGGCCGTAAACTGCACCGCCGCAAAAAGCCCTGCCATCAGCGCCCCTCCCTTTTTGCTTGCTGAAAGCTGATCTGTGAAATGCAGCCCCGCAACACCAGCGTTCGGCGGTTCAGGCTTTCCAGCTGCAGCTTCCTTCCCATTAAAACGACCTCCCAACGCGCCATTTGCAGCCGCACCCGATCCTCAGTGCATTCCAGAACTGCACGGCAATTCTCCACTTCGATCGCGCCGCCGCACTGGATGTGCAGGATGGAACGCCGGTAAAAGCCCTTGTCCGGCTGCGCAAACAGGTTCACTTTTTCCGTTTTGGGCGCCGCACGCACCGATCTCTGTTTTTTCATGGCACCCGCTCCTTTTTTGCCGTTCTCCCCACATATATATGGAAGAGGAGGAATGGCTTATGATTCAGGTTCGCCGCATTCGCCCGCTGCTTTTGCTGCAGGCGGTTTTGCTTTTGCTGCTGTTTTGCATGCCGGAAGCCGCCCTGCGCGGGGCTTCCTCGGCGCTTCACAGCTGCGCCGGGCAGATTATTCCGGCGCTGTTTCCGTTCCTGCTGCTGTGCGAATGGCTCACCGCCAATCCAGACATCGGCCGGTTGGGCCGCCCGCTCGCCCCCTTGGCGCAATTTGCCTGCGGGCAGCGTTCCTGCGGCAGCACCCTGCTGCTGGGCTGGCTGGGCGGATTTGCTGCGGGTGCGCAGGCCATTGGCGGGGCTTACCGCCGCGGGCAGCTCACCGCGCGCCAGGCGGAGTCGCTTCTGCCGCTGTGCATCACCGTCAGCCCTGCCTTTATTTTTGTCACCGTCGGGCAGCTGATGCTGAACAGCCGCCGGCTGGGGCTTGCCCTGCTTGGGGCCATTTTCGGCAGTAATCTGATCTGCGGCCTGGCAGCAGGGCGCTGGTGGCTTCGCAAAATCACTGTCTCGTCCGCAGACGACCCCACCCCGGTGCCGCACGCCCCTTCCGCGCCCGATTTTTCCGCCTGTGCCGCACGGGCCGCTCAATCCATGCTGGCCATATGCGCGCTGGTGGTCTTTTTTGGTGCCGTCAACGGCATTTTGGTCCAATTGCCCGGGCTGCATTGGGTTTACCGCCCGGTTTGCACTCTGCTGGAGGTCACCAACGGCTGCGCCCAGCTCAGCCGTCTTCCCGCCGGGAGAGTGTTTGCCTGCTGCGGCGCGCTCAGCTGGATGGGGCTTTCCGCCCTGGCGCAGGTGCGGGCGCTGCTTCCCCGCGAGATCTGTCTGACACCGCTGCTTTTTGCCCGCCTGCTGCATCTGCCTCTCTCCCTGCTTTTGCTGCGCCTGCTGCTGCGGCTTCTGCCCGAGGAAGAGCCCGCGTTCAGCAGCCTGGCCCCGCGGGTGATTCCCATCACCCACGGCCGCCCGGATGCCGCTCTCGTCCTGTTTTTGCTGTGCTGCCTTGCGCTTTCGCAGCTGGAGCAGTTGCCCAAAGCCGTTTCATCAAAGCGGTAACTGCCCCGCCCTCTTATGAGCTTTTCCCGTTCTCTTTACTTTTTTGTGCTTTCTTCCTATAATAAAAGACGGCAAATGCACAATCATTTTTGTTGTGTGCGTTTCGGCCAAAGCGTTTTTGAAAAGCGAGGTCCGATTGTGTTCCATAAGCCAATGTACGGGGCCACCATTGCCCCGGCCTGTGAATACTGTGCCTGGGGCCGCCGCGCCAGCGACCCCCGCATGATTCTGTGTGAAAAATGCGGCATTGTATCGCCCTATTACAAATGCAGAAAATTCCGGTATGATCCTCTGCGCCGGGTGCCGAAGCGGCCGCCGAAGCTGCCGGCCTTTTCGCCGGAGGACTTTTCGCTGGACTAAAAAATCCGGTTTCGCCCTTTGGTCTGCGGCAAATCTTTCAAATTCGGTTGCATTTATTTTTTTGTTATTGTATAATATAGCGTGTTCGGACAGAGCCATCTCTGCGCTGTTCGGCATACGGATGCGGGCCCTGTGCGACAGTGACCCATGAACCATGTCAGGCGGGGAACCGAGCAGCATTAAGTGGTCTTCACTGTGCGCCGCAGGCAGCCTGCATCCGTATGCCGAGCAGCGCAGGCGGCTTGTCCTTTTTTTGTGTGTCCATCAAATGCCGAAGGGAGGGCGTTTGCTTTGTACCGTGCGCTTTATCGTAAATGGCGGCCCTCCCGCTTTGAGGATGTTGTTGGCCAGCAGGCCATCGTCACCGCTCTGAAGAATCAGGTGGCCACCAGCCGCATCGGGCACGCGTATCTGTTTACCGGCACCCGCGGCACCGGCAAAACCACCTGCGCCAAAATCTTCGCCAAGGCGGTCAACTGCCCCCATCAGGAAGGCGGCGACCCCTGCTGCCAGTGCGACATCTGCCGCGGCATTGAAAACGGCAGCATTCTGGACGTTGTGGAGATTGATGCCGCCTCCAACAACGGTGTGGACAACATCCGGGACATTCGGGATGAAACCGCATACACCCCCAGTGAATGCACCTACAAGGTGTACATCATTGACGAGGTTCATATGCTGTCCATGGCTGCGTTCAACGCCCTGCTGAAAATCATGGAGGAGCCGCCCAGCCACGTCATTTTCATCCTGGCCACAACGGAAATCCACAAGGTTCCGGCCACCATTCTTTCCCGCTGCCAGCGGTACGATTTCGGGCGCATTCAGCCCCAGGACATTGCCGCGCGGCTGCTCTACATCGCCGGGGAGGAACAGATCGGCCTGGCGCCCGATGCCGCCGACCTGATTGCCCGCCTGGCGGATGGCGCGCTTCGCGATGCCCTCTCCATTCTGGACACCTGCGTCGGTGTCTCCACGCAGGTAGATGCCGAGCTGGTGCGCCGTATGTCCGGCGTGACCGATCGTGGTTATCTGTTTGAGATCAGCGCCGGGGTCCACAACCGGGACTCTGCTGGCGTACTTGCTCAGGTTGCCACTCTGCGCCAGCGCTCCGTGGATATGAAGCGGCTGTGCGAAGAGTTGATCAACCACTACCGCAACCTGATGCTTGCGGCACTGCCTGGCGGCGGCGCGCTGCTCACCGGTGTTCCCCCTGAAGAGGAATCCCGCTACATGCAGATGGCCGGTGAGATCCCGCAGGCCGAGTCCATCCGGGCCATTCAGGCGTTGGGCAGCGCTATGGAGCGGATGAGCCGCGGAACCGACCAGCGCATTGAATTGGAGCTGGCGCTGTTCAGCCTTACTGAGCCAGTGGCCCCGGCAGCCCAGCCTGCGGCGGCAACACCATTTGTTTCCGCCCCGGCCGCGCCCACCTCTTCGACCTGGGCACCCAAGGCCCCGGAGTCTGCTCAGCCTGCGGCACAACAGCCGCAGCAGCAGCCCGAACCGGCCGCCGCTCCTGCCCCGGTGCAGGAAGAGGATCTGCCCCCGTGGGAGGTGGACGAGCCGCTGTCGCCGAAGACGCTGCCGGAAAAGGAGACCCCCACGCCTGCCCCAACCGCCCCTGTGCCGCAGTCGGCGCCTTCGGCCGCTCCGGCAGACACCCTTATGCTGTACCCGCAATGGCATGACGTGGTGGAGGTTTTGCTGAGCAGCGAGCTGTCCAAGCAGGAACCGGCTCTCATCCCGTACCTGCGCACTTCCAAGGCCTATTTTGACGGCAAGCGGGTGCTGATTGACGGCGGCGATGTTTTTCGCGATTTTTTGCGGCGCAGCCCAGAAAGCCGGGTCCACATCAAGGACATCATTGAGGAAAAGACCGGCGTTCGGTGCCCCATCGGGCCTTACACCCCACCCAAAGCCGACCAGCCCCAGGCTGTTGCCAATGTGGAAGAACTGCTGGCCAGAATGCAGGCGCAGGGCGTGGATGTGATCATTGAAGAAAAGAAGTAAGGGTTTGCTCTTTGTGCGCTGCCCCTTCTTTTTGCAATACAGCAAGAACCCATGCACAGCGGCAGTACGCCCTGTGAAATGAAGCAAGCCATTTTAAATTGTTTTGGAGGTTTTGTCATGAAAGCAAGAATGCCCCAGGGCTTCGGCCGCCCCGATGTGAACGCACTGATGCGTCAGGCCCAGAAAATGCAGGAAGAAGTCAAGGCCAAGCAGGCCGAGCTGGAAGCCACGGAGTACCAGGGCAGTTCCGGCAGCGGCATGGTGGAAGTGACCATGACCGGCAAGCATGAGATTACTGCGCTGCACATCAAGCCCGAGGCCGTGGACCCGGACGATGTGGAGATGCTGGAAGACCTGATTGCTGCCGCCATCAACGACGCCGTGCGCGCTGTGGACGAAGCCGCTGACACCGAGATGGGCAAGCTGACCAACGGCATGAACATTCCCGGCCTTTAATGGCGGTGACGGAATATGAGCAACAATGCGGAACCTCTGGAGCGGCTGATTGAACAGTTCAGCAAGTTTCCCGGCGTGGGGCGAAAGGGTGCCACCCGCATGGCCTATCAGGTGCTGAGTATGCAGCCCGAACAGGCCATGGAGCTTTCCAAAGCCATTCAGGATGCGCACACCCGCCTGCACCGCTGCCGTGTGTGCATGAATTACACCGAGCAGGATGTGTGCAAGATCTGTTCTTCTCCCAAGCGTGACCATTCCATGATCTGCGTCGTGGAAAGCCCGCGGGATATCGTCTCGTTTGAGCGCACCCGGGAATACAACGGCCTGTACCATGTGCTGCACGGCCTTATCTCCCCCATGGACGGTGTAACGGCCGACCAGCTCTGTGTGAAGGAGCTTTTGGCCCGTTTGACCGACGGCACCGTAAAAGAGGTCATCATGGCCACTAACCCCACCGTGGAAGGTGAAGCCACCGCCATGTACCTGGCGAAGCTCATCAAGCCCCTGGGTGTGCGGGTCTCCCGCCTGGCCTATGGCCTGCCGGTCGGTTCCAGCCTGGAATACGCCGATGAAACCACCCTGTTCCGGGCGTTCACCGGCCGTGACGAACTGTAAGCGCCGGTTTCTTTATAAGCAAACAGCCAGCCGATGGATTCGGCTGGCTGTTTCATATTGTATCCCGTTGTATCCAAATGGTTATGCATTCTGTTCGCAGCATTCCCGCACAAAATCAATCACGCACTGGTTGCTGGTGATCACCGGCACCTTGAGCACCGCAGAAAGCTCCTGCCGAATTTCTGCCGAGCGCACGTTGGTGCAGGAGAAAAAGCACAGGTCGGTCTCCCTGGGTAGGTCCCAGGCGGTGTGCCGGGCAAACGCCAGAATCTTCTCCGGGGTCAGTGCGGCAATGTCGTTGTCGCTCACCAACCCCATCCCCCGGATAAATGCCACGGAAACCCCGAATTCCTCCATGGTTTTCTTAAAGAAGGCATTCACATCTTCCGTGTATGGGGTCAAGATGGACAGGGTTTTCGGCTGATAGCGCTCAATCTGCCGCAGAACCGCACCAAAGGCCGTAATGGCCGGGCAGCCCAGCTCATCCTGCATCGTCTTTTCAATGGCCAACATTCCTTCTCTTCCGTTGGCCGCCGACGCCGATGTGCAGCCAAACACCGCGCACTGAAAGTTTGTAATGCCTTTCAGATAATGCAGCGCGCGGGGCAGTTCTTCCTGCACCATTTTCCGCTCGGCCTCTTCGCTCACCTCGTCCAGCCACATCCGCTTCACATGCACCACGCAGTCCGGCAGCATCCGGTGGCAGTCCATCTCACCGGTAACATCCGTGTGCGGGATCAAATACGCCAAATGTGCAAATTTTTTCATGTTGTTTTCCCCTTTCCTGGTTCAGGGCTTACCTGTGTACTTCTTGCAGTTTGGGGAACGCTTCACCGATTCAGCGCAGCCTGATCCAGCGGTACCGGAATGGGAGGTTTCCCTCTGCACATTCATCCTGCACCCGCCAGGCGCGGTGAATTCGATTCAACGAAATGATGCGCGGCCTCCTTTGTTTTCGGGCGTTGCTGCTTCTGCAGGCCCCGGCGCAGGGCTTGCAGGCCGATTGCGCGGCAATGTCAAATGAATTCGGCATTGTCGTTTGCTGGGTTCATTTTACCACGCTGCCGGTGCACCTGCAAGAGCGCTGCTGCCGAACCACGTGCCGTTTTTTCTGTTGTCTTCATCATGCATGTGCATTTGTGCCCTGCATGGCGGCGGAAGCAGCCCTGAACATTGACTTTTCTGTGCATTTATTGTATGATAACAAAAGTTTCAGAACCTCGTTTGTTCTGATTTTCGGCCGCTGTGGCGGAACTGGCAGACGCAAGGGACTTAAAATCCCTCGGTGGAAACATCGTACCGGTTCGATCCCGGTCAGCGGCACCAAAGGTACAAAGCGCCAGGGCGTGGCTTCACCCCTGGGCTTTTTCTTTTTGTACAGACGTTTTGCTTTCTTCCTTTTGGAGGGGATTGATCTTGAGCGCATTGTCAAACAAGAGCCGCGCTTCCTGGCTGCGGTTCGCTTTCGGGTGCCTTCTGGGGGCAGCCACCTTTCTTCTCTTATACGGAACCACCCCGCTGGATGTGACCAACGATGCCTGGCTGCGGGGCGGCTTTGTGGAAAAGGACTGCATCCAGCATTACACCGGCTGGCTGTTCTACCGTCAAAGCAAACTGGGGCTGCCCTTGTGCACTGCAGACGGCATCAACTGGCCGCAGGGGTTAAGCATCGCCTTTACCGACTCCATTCCCCTGTTCTCCACGCTGTTCCGCCTGCTGTCGCCGCTTCTGCCCGGCACATTCCAGTATTTCGGGCTGTTCTCCTTCCTCTGCTATGCGCTGCAGGGCGGGTTTGCCGCATTGCTGCTCGGGTTGTTCGTGCAGAAGCTCCCCTTGGTGCTTTTGGGTACAGTGCCCTTTGTGTTCAGCCCGATTCTGGTTGAGCGCACCTTTCGCCATCCCTCCCTCGCCGCGCACTTTCTCATTCTGGCGGCCCTGTACTATTACATTCGCGGCCGGCGGGAGAGGCGCTGTTTCTTTCCCGGGCTGTTCGCGCTGAATTGCCTGACCATTGGCGTGCATCCCTACTTTGTCCCCATGACCTATGCCCTCACCGCCGCCCTCGCGCTGGAATGCGCAGCTGCTTCCCGCAAACCGCTGGCCTGCCTGGGCAGTGTGGCGGGCAACCTGGCCGGCACCGTGGCGGTCGGCTGGCTGTTCGGCCTGTTTACCGGCTCGGCCAGCGGCGGCAGCGAAGTGGAATATGGCTATTTCGGCATGAATCTGAACGCCCTGTGGAACCCCACCAGCCGCTGGAGCACCGTGTGGAGCCGGGTGCTGCCGGTGCAGAACCAGACCGGCGGCAACTACGATGCCTTCAACTATCTGGGGCTTGGCGTACTGCTTGCGGGCATTGTGCTGCTGGTCTGGTCGGCCGTGCATTGGCGGCAAACGCTGGCGCTTTGGCGCCGCCACTGGGCGCTGGTGCTGGTCTGCCTGTGCCTGACGGTGTTCGCCGTCAGCAATGTGGTCACAGCCAACGGGGCCACCCTGTTTACCCTGCCTCTGCCCCATGCTCTGGTGCGCCTGGCCACCACCTTCCGCTCCAGCGGCCGGCTGTTCTGGCCGGTATACTACCTGATTTTTCTCAGCTGTCTGGTCTTTTTGCTGCGGCGCCTTCCTTCAGTTCGCTGGGCCGCCCTTGGGCTGGCCGCGCTGGCGGCCGTTCAGCTGTGGGATATTTCTCCGGCACTGCTCACGCGCAGCCGGGAAATGCGCCAATACCAGACGGAATACCAAACCCCGCTCATCAGCGCTTTCTGGCAGCAGGCGGCCGGGCAGTACCAGCACATTCTCTCGCTGGACGGCTTGCAGGAAGAGCCTCTTTTCCTGGCGCTGTGGGCCGCCGACAACGGCCTGACCACCAACGATCCCTTTGCCGCCCGCTGGGATGAAGCGGCCCTGGCCGCACAGCGCCAGCAGCAGATTGATTCCCTGCTGGCCGGTCAGCCGCAGGAGGGCTGCCTGTATCTGGTGCAGGACGAGGGCCTGTTTTTGCAGCTGGCCGAGGTTCTGCAGGATCAGGCGCTCTGCGCCAAGCTGGACGATACCTGGTATGTCATCGCGCCCGGCATGAATTACGACGGCGGTGATGTGCAGCGCTATGGCGACGCCTATCCTCTGCGCATCTGTGATTACACTGACAGCCTGTGGGACCATGGGGTTCTGACACGGGAAGCGCCTTACCAGACCGTGCTGTTCTATGACTGTGCCTTCACGCGCCGCCGCCTGGAAGGGATGCAGGCCCTGCGCGCCGACGGCGTAGATTATCCCATTTTGAACATTGACGACAAGGATGCCGGCTGGCTGATGGTCACGCTGGACATCCCGGATGCCCACACTTTACAGGGCAAAGAATTGGAGAGTATCGCATGAGAGTGATCAAAGTACGCAGCCTGATTCCGGTTCGGTTGGATAAGTACCTGATGGACCAGTTTCCCACCTTGGGGCCGGGCCGTTTGAACAAGGCCCTGCGGGAAAACAAAATTAAATTGAACGGAAAGAAGCAGCCCCTGGCCACCCGGGTGCAGAACGGTGACGAGATCCGGCTGTTCATTCTGGACGATGTGCTGGACGGTGCCGACGGCAAAGGCGCGGTGAGCGGCGCCCGCTGCCCGGCCCAGCCGGTGTATGAGGACGAACAGCTGCTGATCGTCAACAAACCCGCCGGGCTGCCCAGCCAGGGCCCCAGCGATGAGGACAATCTGGAAAGCCGCGTTGCCCTGTACCACGCGCAGAATGGCGGCAAGGGGCCTGCCCCCCAGCTGTGCCATCGGCTGGATACCGGCACCAGCGGCCTGGTGGTGCTGGCCAAGACGCCGGAGGCCGAAGCCCTGATGGGCCAGCTCATTCGGGACCACAAGATGCGCAAGAGCTATGTGTGCGTTACGTTTGGCCGCCCCCGCCCGGAAGCCGCCAGCCTGGAAGGCTATCTGGTCAAGGATGCCGCCAAGGGCATGGTTTATATCCAGCAGGACAATGTGCCCGGGGCCCGTCCCGTGCGCACCGATTACAAAACCCTGGCCATCAGCGGGCGGCTGGCGCTGCTGCAGGTGGAGCTGATCACCGGGCGCACCCACCAGATCCGGGCCCATCTGGCCAGCATCGGCTGCCCCATCCTGGGCGACAGCAAGTACGGCAACAATGCGGCCAACCGGGAACTGAAGCTGAAGTACCAGGCCCTGTGCGCCTACGAGCTGCGCTTCCCTGATCTGCACGGCACCCCGCTGGAGGCCGTGAGCGGCAAGGTGCTGCACTGCGAAAAGCCCTGGTATTACCGTCAGATTCTGGACGGCACCCTGAAATAATCGCTTTTCTGTCTTCCACTGCCCTCGGGTTCGCAATGGAAGACATTTTTGTACCGCCGTCTGTGTGCGGGCCTTTTTCACGCTGCACGCAGACGTCTCGAATTTCCCGCGGAGCTTCCGCAAGGAGAAAAGGAGCCGCCCATGGAATTTCTCACCTTGAACACCGGCGCACAGCTGCCTATGATCGGCTTCGGCACCTGGGGTGTGCGCGGCGAAGAAGGCAAGCGCAGCATTCTGGACGCACTGGAACTGGGCTACCGTCTGGTCGATACGGCCCTGATGTACAAAAACCACGCCATGGTCGGGGCTGCCCTGCGGGAAAGCGGCCTACCCCGCGCCGAATTATTCCTCACCACCAAATTAAACCGCCCCTGCAGCAGCTATCCGGCCGCCAAGGCGGGCATTGAGCAATGCCTGAACGAACTGCAGACGGACTATCTGGACCTTTTGCTGATCCACGAGCCATACGAAAACGCCCTTGCCATGTATCAGGCTATGAACGAGGCTGTTCGCTCCGGCACGGTCCGCGCCATCGGCATTTCCAACTTCAGTCCGGCGGAGTATGAGGCGTTTCTCACCCAGTGCGGTGTGGTGCCCGCGGTCAACCAGATTGAATCCCACGTGTACCACCCGCAGCTGGGGTTCCGTCAGGCGCTGAACGAGCATGGCACACAGATGCAGTCCTGGGCGCCCTTCACCGAGGGGCGCAAGCCCATCTTTTCCGAGCCGGTTCTGTGTGAAATCGGGGCCGCTCATGACAAAAGCGCGGCGCAGGTGGCCCTGCGCTATCTGACGCAGAATGGCATTGCCGTCATTCCCAAATCCGTTCATCGGGAACGGATGGCGCAGAATCTGGCCCTCTTCGACTTTATGCTCACGCCGGAAGAGCTGGCCCGCATTCGGCAGCTGGACCAGGGCGCTTCCCTGTTCGGCTGGTATTGACCCGCAGAACGGGCCCGGCCGACCAATCCTGAAGGACCCTTTTGAAAAGAGGAGATGCAAACGGCCGTGGAACTCCGCGTCCTGAATTATTTTCTGGCCATCGCCCGGGAAGAAAACTTCACCCGGGCCGCGCAGCAGCTGCATGTGACACAGCCTACCTTTTCCCGCCAGATCGCCGATCTGGACTGGACGAACAAGCGCAGCCGCAGCTCGCTGGAGATGAACAACCCGGCCTGCCGCCCGGAGATTGCTGCGCAGTGCCCCAACATGGCCCAGTACGATACCGTGTTCATCGGGTTCCCCATCTGGTGGTACGTTGCCCCCAGCATCATCAACACATTTGTCGAACGCTACGACTTTTCCGGCAAAACCCTGGTTCTCTTTGCCACCTCCGGCGGCAGCGGCCTTGGCCGCACAGTGGCTGGGCTGAAAAAGCTCTGTCCCGCGGCAAACTGGAACGAGGGCAAGCTGGTCAACGGTATGTCGGAGCAGGCCCTGCGCAGCTGGGCTACGGCCGGATGCTCCCCTTCCTGAACGTGACCAACGAGCTTCTGGAACAGCGCGGCATTGCTCTGCCGCTGGAAGGGCAGGCCACCACCACGCCGGAAACCCGGCTGGAAAAGGGCGTCGATGCCAGAACCCGGCGGAGGGCGTTGTGCTGCTGGACGAAAAGAAATAAGCCATTCTGCAATGCAAAACAAAAGCACCGCGGCACATCGGCCGGTTGAACCGGCTTTTGTACCGCGGTGTTGTTTTAGGTCTGATTTACTTTTCCAGCGCTGCCAGATAGTCCAGCACGGCCTGGGTCACAACCTTGATGTTCTGCCCGGAGGTATTCACCATCAGGTCGTAATTTTCCCGCGCGCCCCACTTGCGGTCGCTGTAAAACTCATAGTACTTAGCACGACCCTTATCAATGCTGGCCATGCGCTTCTTCATCTCCTGCTCGGTCAGGTGCTCGTCTTCGGCCTTGCGCTTCATGCAGCGATCCAGCTTGCTGTCCACATCCGCATACACGAAGACGCGGAACGGCTTTTCATCCCGCAGAATGTAATCGGCGCAGCGGCCAACGATGATGCAGTCCGACTTTGCCGCCATTTCCTGAAGCAGTTTGTGCTGCTCGGCATACACATTCAGGCTCTGCTGGAACATGGGGTTCGTCACCGGATAAAAGCTGTGCCCAATGTGAATGGGAAACGAGGTGATGGGCTTGCGCTCAATGATCTGCTGCACATACTCCTCCGAAAGGGCCGTGCGCTTGGCGATTTCGGCAATAATCTCCTGATCGTAATAGGCATAGCCCAGCTTTTCCGAAAGGCGGCGCCCCAGCTCACGCCCGCCGCTGCCAAACTCTCGTCCGATGGTAATGATTTTGCTCATATCTGTCGCTCCTTTCCGACGTTTCCGGTGTGGTTCTTCCGGCAGGCCGCGCCTGCCTGCGGCTGACCGCCGCTTTTTTAGAATGCTGCGGCCATTTATTCCAACCGCTGCTCAAATTTCTGGTATTCGGCAAAGCGCTCGCCGATCAGATCCATCAGATAGCGCTTGTAGGGCGCCAGGGCACTTTCCTTGTGCCAGATCAGTGCCATGGTGCTGTTCTGCAGTCGGCTCTCAAAATCAATGGGATAGATGTGCAGACGGTTTTCCTGCCGCTGCCGTTTGTTGTTTTTTAAAGTGGTTCCGCAAATCTGGTGCGGAATGATGCATCCGGCCATATCCGTCCGAGCCAGCGCATCCAGAACCTCCGTTCGGTTCGAGGCAAACACCGTGTGAAATTTCCGGCCCGTCTGTGCCGTATACTCATCCATCACACTGCGCAGCCGGCTGCCGACCGGATAGGTTACAATCGGGAACTGCGTCATCTGTTCCAGCGTGATGCCGTTTTGCTTGTAGAGGGCATCGACCTCCTGGGCCCGGCTGCCAACACAGACCTGCAACAATCGGTCCGAAAGGATAAACAGATAGGTGTCCCTTAAAAGCACCGAGGCATTCAGCTGCGGGCGGGGGCTGTACTGGGTCACAATGGCCATATCCAGAATACCCCGCTCCACCTGATTTTGCAAGAGATTCGAGTAATCATACGCGACCTCCAGCTCCACATGGGGATACTCCTTCTTAAAAGGCGGCACAATGCGGGGAACGATTTCCGTATAGCGGGCTGAGGGAACCCCCAGCGTCACGTGCCCCTTGGCCTCCGGCCCGCTGCCGTCCAGCTCGGCCGCAATGCCCTCTTCCAGGGCGCGGATCTTCTTCAATGTTTCCAGCAGCGCCTGCCCCTCCGCCGTGAGGGCAAAACGCGGGCGATGCTCCACCAGCTTTACGCCGTATTCCTCTTCCAGGCTGCGCACATGGGCGCTGACGCACTGGTAAGAGACAAACAGCTGCTGCGCCGCACCGAAAAAACTTCCGGCCTCGGCCACTGTAAGAAAGGTGATAAAGCGCTGATTCATTTCGCTCCCCCTTTTTTCTCTTTATCATGCCGCTTTTTGCACAAAATGTCAAGGAAGCCGCACCATGTTTTCAACAGTTCAGACAAGAACGCCCCCACAATCCATCGTTCTCCTTCTCTTTAAAACGTGTTTTTTTCAAGGTCCTGTCCTTTCTTTTTTCTTGGGATACCCCTGCGCGCTTTTTCTTCAAATTCAAAAAATCTTTTGAATTTCATCAAAAAACTTTTCGATTGTGTTTTCCGTCTTTCTGCCTTACAATGACAACAAATAAAGCGTTCCGGGGTTGCCCGCACCGGGCAAATTTTGTTCGATTCCGGGCGATTTCGGCGCGCTGCGTTCCCGTTCGATGGAAGAAGCACCAGCCCATAAGCAAAAAGGAGTGTTCAATATGTCCGACCAAAACAATGTGCAGGATTCCATGCATTACAAAGATTATCGCAGCGGAATGCTGACCAACGGCATTGAGCGTGCCGCCCACCGTGCCCTGCTGTACAGCACCGGCCTGGAGGAGCGGGACCTGCACAAGCCGCTCATTGCCATCGTAAACTCGTTTACGGAAATGGTGCCCGGGCACTTCCACCTGCGGGAGCTGGCCCAGTGCGTGGCGCAGGGCGTATGGGAGGCCGGCGGCGTACCGCGGGAATTCTCCACCATTGCCATTTGCGATGGCATCTGCCAGGGGCACAAGGGCATGAGCTATCCCCTGCCCAGCCGGGAACTGATCGCCGACTCGGTGGAATACATGATCGAAGCCCATCGGTTTGACGCCATGGTGATGCTGCCCGGCTGTGATAAGATCGTTCCCGGTATGCTGATGGGTGCCATGCGGTGCAACATTCCCGCCATTGTGGTGCCCGGCGGCCCGATGCTGCCCGGCTCCTGCAAGGATCACCCGGTGATGACCCTTACGGATATGCGGGAACTGATCGGCCAGACCCAGACCGGCAAAATGACCGTGGAAGAACTGATGGCCGCCGAACAGACCGCCCTGCCCGGCGTTGGCACCTGCAGTATGCTGGGCACCGCCAACACCATGAGCTGCCTGGCGGAAGTTCTGGGCATGAGCCTACCCGGCTGCGGCCTCGCCCATGCGGTCAGCGCCAAAAAGCGCCGCATCGCCAAGCAGAGCGGCTATCGGGTGGTGGAAATGCTGAAAGAGGGCCTGACCCCCCGCAAGATCATGACCCGCGATGCCCTGCGCAACGCCATCACCGTGAGCATGGCCATGGGCGCTTCCACCAACAGCACCCTGCATCTGCCCGCCATTGCCCACGAGGCCGGCATTGACCTTTCGCTGAAAGATTTCGATGAGCTGAGCCGCAAGGTGCCCTATCTGTGCAACATCAAGCCCAGCGGCAGCCATCCCCTCTCGGATCTGGAAGCCGTAGGCGGCGTGCCCGCCGTGATGAAAATGGTGGAGCCGCTGCTGGAAGGCAGCGCTCTGACCTGCACCGGCAAGACCGTGGCCGAAAACCTGAAGGATGTCGCCGTTCAGGAAAACGATGTGATCTTCTCGCTGGCCCATCCCAAGAAGCCCGAGGGCGGGCTGGCCGTACTGCACGGCAGCCTGGCACCGGCCGGTGCCGTGGTCAAGCAGGCCGGTGTAAAGCCCAGTATGCACCGCTTTGAGGGCAAGGCCAAGGTATTCACCAGCATGGAGGATGCCTGCGAGGCAGTCTCTGGCGGGCAGATCACCCCGGGCACGGTCATCGTCATCCGGTACGAAGGCCCCAAGGGCGGCCCTGGTATGCGGGAAATGCACATGGTTACCAGCCTGATCGTGGGCCGCGGCATGGATGAAATGTGCGCGCTGGTCACGGATGGCCGCTTCTCCGGTTCCACCCGCGGCCCGGCCATTGGCCATGTCAGCCCGGAAGCTGCCGCCGGCGGTCCCATTGCCATTGTGCAGGACGGCGACCCCATCCTCATCGACATTCCCAACCGTCGGCTGGATCTTCTGATCCCGCAGGAAGAAATTGATCGTCGGCTCACCCAGTGGAAGCCGCTGCGCAAGCCCCGTACCCCTGCGCTGGATCGGTACTCCGCTCTGGTAAGCAGTGCCGATCAGGGCGCCATTCTCCGCGCACCGCAGGAATAAACTTCTATCCTTCTCTTAGAAAAAGTGCCCGAAATACGGTCCACACAGCCGTATTCCGGGCATTTTTGCTATCCTCTTTCAAATACGCCGCAGAAGCCAGGCAAACCCTTCATGCACCGGCCATGCCACGGTACGAAGCAGAACGGCCAGAACACAGCACAGCGGTGCATACAGCGCAAAGCCAACCACCGGGCCGATGGCAAACCGTGCCATCACCCGCAGCCAAACCAGGGTCAAAAACACGTGATGCACCAAAAATATCCCATAGCTTTCCCCCGCCAGCCGGTGCAGCCCTGCGCCAACCCCGGCCGGAAGCCGCTGCCCCAGCCAAAGAAGCCCGCAGAACAGCAGCACCGAGGTCACCGGCCCCAGCCAAGGGGCCACACTGCCCTTCCACAGCAGCAGTGCCAGGGCCCAGATGCTCAGGTCTGCACCCAGCCAGCCCCAGGTCTGCACCGTCTTGTTGTTCCACCCCCGGGCAAGGGCCATGCCCGCGCAGAACACCGGCAGGCTGCCCAGCACCGTGTGGCGGGCATTCCAGCCCACCGGGCAGGCCAGCGGCCAGAAGGCCCACAAGCAGACACACACCGCCGTCAGCAGCCTGCGCCCCCATGAGCGGCGCATCAGCCAGGCAAGCAGCGAGAACACCCCATACAGCAGAATCAGGCAGCCCAGGAACCACTCGCCGATTTTATAAAAGGTAGGGGTCCACTGGGAGAGGTAGCCGTCCAGCCCTAAAATCGAAAAGAGCAGCCGCCATCCGGGAATTTCCCGGTTGTTTCCATGCAGGATCTCCCCGTAGAAAAACAGTGCAAAGAACCCCGTCCAGAACATGGGGTAGATGGCCAGCGCCCGCTTTTTTGCATAGGCTGAAGGGTTTCTGCCCTCGCCCCACCCAAGCCACAGAGAAAATCCGGACGTGAGGAAGAACAGGTCACAGGCAATCTCGATCCACCGGGCAAACTGCGGCGCCGCGGCAAAGGAAGGGGAAGAAAAGCCCGCTGTCAGCCGCTCCACCCCGAAGTGATACAGCAGAATCAGCAGTGCCGAAAGGCATTTGCACAAATCCAGCCCCTTGATGATTTCTCGTTTCATCGCTGTTGGCAGCCCCTTTCCTACGCCTTCCCGGAAAAATCTGTTCTTTTCTATCCTACCAAATCTACCCGCAATTGTCACGGGGATTTGCGCGAACTGCCTGTAATTTTTTTGCCGGTCGTTTTCTACGGCGCTCCACCTGTTTATCATTTTCGCATTTTAAATGCAAAATCGCTGCAAAAAGGCGAAGATTTCGTTGACAAGTTCCCGTTATTTCATTAAAATAACCAGTGCGGGAATGGTAATTTTCATTCTTCCCGAAGGAAATGGAGGTGTGCTTTATGGACGATCACAGTCGAAGTCGCAGCGATGGGCAGGCAGACGCCCCGGATGGATTATGCGGCGCGGCGGGTCCAAAAGCACCCGGCGTTTTCTGCATTGTGTTCTGAGTTTGCTGGTTCTGCTCATCGCACCGATGTATCTGTGGTCGGCAATTTGCCGGTTGTGGAACAGGGGTGCTTTTTTTGCGCCCTTTTTTCCGAACATACCCTGATGGTTCAGGGAAAGCGAGGTGCGAATTATGAACGAAGAAATGGTAAAAACCGCTTCTTTTACCGATGAAGTGGTGCGCCTTGCGCGCAGCGGTACGTCCGGCGCGCAGTTGGCCCAGCAGTTGGACGATTATCATGAAAAAGACATTGCCGCCGCCCTGGAGCAGCTGGATCAGCAGCATCGGCTGCTGGTCTATCACGCCCTGGGGGCCGAGCGCCTGTCGGAGGTATTTGCCTACCTGAACGATGCAGGCAAGTACCTGCGGGAGCTGCCGGTAAAAAGCGCCGCCTCCATCCTGCAGGAAATGGACGCAGACGACGCAGTGGATGCCCTGGAAACCGTCCCGCCGGACACCCGGAAGGACCTGCTGGAACAGATGGACAGCGAGGCCAAGGCGGATGTGCGCCTGATCTGTTCTTACGATGAGGATGAGATCGGCAGCCAGATGACGACGAACTTCATCCTCATCGACCGGCAGCTGACGGTGAAGCAGGCCATGCGCGCCCTGATCGCTCAGGCGGAGGAAAACGACAACATTTCCACCATTTATGTAAGCGGCGAGAACGGTGTGTTCTGCGGCGCCATTGATCTGAAGGATCTGATCATTGCCCGGGAAAACACCAGCCTGGAAACGCTCATCAGCACTTCCTACCCCTACGTCAGCGCCCACGAGCGCATTGAGGACTGCATCGAGCGCCTGAAAGAATACGCTGAGGACTCCATCCCCGTGCTGAATGAGAAAAAGCGCCTCATCGGCATCATCACCGCGCAGGACATTGTGGAAGTCGTGGACGATGAGATGGGCGACGACTACGCCAAATTGGGCGGCTTGACGGCCGAAGAGGACCTGAACGAAAGCCTTCTGGTCAGCGTAAAGAAGCGCCTTCCCTGGCTGATCATTCTGCTGTTCCTGGGTATGGTGGTCTCCACCGTTGTGGGCCTGTTCGAGGGCGTTGTTGCCCATGTTGCGCTGCTGGTGTGCTTCCAGTCGCTGATTCTGGACATGGCCGGAAACGTGGGCACCCAGTCGCTGGCGGTCACCATCCGTGTTCTGATGGACGAAAGCCTCACCGCCCGCCAGAAGCTGGAACTGGTTTGGAAGGAAATGCGCATTGGCCTGTGCAACGGCGGCCTGCTGGGTGTGCTGGCGCTGCTGTTCATCGGCCTGTATGTGTGGCTGTTCAAGGGCAAAAGCATCCACTATGCGTTCTGCCTCTCCGGCTGTGTGGGCGTGTCGCTGCTGCTGTCCATGGTGATTTCCAGCTTTGTAGGCACTGCCATTCCCATGTTCTTCAAGAAAATCAAGGTAGACCCTGCCGTGGCTTCGGGCCCGCTCATCACCACCGTAAACGATCTGGTGGCCGTGATCACCTATTACAGTCTGTCCTGGCTGATGCTGGTCGAGGTGTTCCACCTGACTTGAGCCTCCCGGGCCGGAATTCTTCTCTTTTATAAGCACGCAATCAAAAAGCACGTTTAATTTCTACAGCGCCCCTCTTTTCACACAGAAAAAGCGGGGCGCTGCTTTTTCACGGGCTGGGCCTCACTCCATGTACACCGCCAGGTGCCCAAGGCCTTCCTGCCTGGTCACCGCAAGCTGCTGAACAAAACCGTGCAGTTCCGGCGCAAGATAACGGCACACCGCCCGCGGATGGGGGCAGCGCCCGGCAGTCAACTGCTGCAAAAGCAGCTCCAGCTTCGCTTCCTGCTGTGCCGGGGCGGTAGTCTTTCTCCAAGCCGCCAGGCACACCGCACTCGAGGCGGTTCGATCCCCCGTGATCTCCTGCCGCAGCGCCGTGACCAGAACGCAGCGCAGCAGCACCCCGCTCAGGTTGTAGAACTGCCGCCGGTAGTCCGGGTCAAAGCGAAGCAGGGTTCGCACCGCCAGGGACTCCGGGAACAAATGCAGGAACTCCTGCTCCAGATCCAACCCGTCCAGATAGGCCTGCACCGCACGAACCCCGCACAGCGACACATCCCGGTTCAGCACCGGGTAATCCATGGTGATGAGGGTTTCCTGCGGGGCAAAAATCGGGTCATACAGCCGAAAAAATCCCGGAATCGCCCGGTGGAACGTGTCCCGCAGGTTCCGGTTTCCGAAATCGCGGAACGCCTCTGCCATGCGGCTGTACTGCAGTTGCGCCTTGCGCACCGCCTGCTGCACCGCGGCAAGCCCGCGCTGGTAGCGCAGCGTTCCGTCTTCTTCATTTTTGGGCTGAAGCTGCCGGTCCTCTCCAGCCTGTTCAAATTCCATGCAATAAAGAATGGCCTCCATCAGCTGGCGGGTGCGGGCATAGGTCATGCATCTGCTGCGCCCGGCCAGATACCGCGCAGCCAGCTGTTCCAGCACCGGCTGCGCATCCATGTTCCATGCGTTTGATTCCACGGCGGTTCCCTCCTATCTCAGATTTTCCAGGCGCTCTCAACCCTCCCGGCAGAACCGCTCCTGCGCCAGTTCTTCCAGCCGTTCAAAATCGCCGCCGCATACCCCCTCAAAGCGGGTACTCAAAAATTCCAGAATGCACTCGTCCGTCACCCGTTCGCCGGCCTGGGCGCGGCAGTGGTAAAACAGCGCTGCCAACCGCTCCAGGCTTTCCGCGTAGGTTTGCCGGTCCAGATAGGCACTGTGTGCAAATTGCTTTGCCAGCTGCGGCAGAATGCCCTCGCCCCATTCGACCAGGCCCTCTCGGCGCAGGGCCTCCCGCCGGGTTTCCAGCAGCTGAAGGGCCTGCGCTCTGGTCAGCACCAGTGCGCCCTCTTCCGGCGGGGTCAAAAGCGCGCTCAGGCACTGCGGCTCATTCGCCTGCATCCTCCATCCGGTTATCCCGTTCATTGCTGCCCCCTCCGTCTTCGTCTGTGTTTCGGTCCGTTCAGGATATCATAGAAAAAGCGGGAAGAACAGGCTTGAAATCCCGCCCAAAGTGTGATAATGCAGCCAGAAAACTTCACACATTCTTAAGGCATTCTGCCCGATGCAGGCCAAACTTTAAAAGATACGATTGAACCCGCTTTACAATTCCGCTATAATAAAAAAGCGGCCCCGATTGGAAATATTTTGCCGCACCACAGCCCGCCAAGCATTCGCGGCTGTAAAAAATAGGAGAAAACATGAAATCAAACGAATCTAGAAGCACCTTTTCCGGCAAACTCGGCTTTGTGCTGTCCGCTGCCGGTGCCTCCGTCGGGTTGGGCAACATCTGGCGGTTCCCGTATCTGGCCGCCAAGTACGGCGGCGGTATTTTTCTGCTCATTTACATCCTGCTGGCGCTCACCTTCGGCTATTCTATGATCGTGGCGGAAACCGCTCTGGGCCGCATGACCGGCAAAAGCCCCGTGGGCGCGTTCGCGTTTTTTGCAAAGCCCGGCAAGCGAACCGGGCCGCTGCGCTTCGGCGGCTGGATCAACGCCGTTATCCCCATCCTGATCGTCCCCTATTACTCGGTCATCGGCGGCTGGGTCGTCAAATACCTGTGCGAGTACCTGCTGGGCCACAGCCATGCGCTGGCCAGCGATGACTACTTCTCCGGCTTCATTTCGGACGGTGCTTCCACCGAGCTGGCCTTTCTTGCGTTTGCACTGCTGACGCTGGGCATTATTTTTGCCGGTGTGGAGAACGGCGTGGAGCGTTTTTCCAAAGTGACCATGCCGGTGCTGGTGGTGCTCTCCGTCATCATCACCATTTATTCCGTAACCCGCCCGGGGGCCATGGCCGGTGTCAAATACTTTCTGGTTCCCAACCCGGAGAATTTCTCCTGGATGACGGTCGTTTCCGCCATGGGGCAGATGTTCTACTCCCTGTCCATCGCCATGGGTATCCTGATCACCTTTGGCTCCTACATGAAGCGGGACATTGCCATTGAAGATTCCACCCAGAACGTGGAGTTCTTTGACACCCTCATCGCCATGATGGCCGGCCTGATGATCATTCCCGCTGTGTTTGCGTTCTCCGGCGGCGACTCTGCCTCGCTGAATGCTGGGCCGTCTCTGATGTTCATCACCCTGCCCAAGGTGTTTGACAGCATGGGCTTCGGCTCTGCGGTGGGCGTGCTGTTCTTTTTGCTGGTGCTGTTTGCCGCGGTAACCAGCTCCATCGCCCTGACGGAGAGTGCGGTTTCCACTTTTCAGGATGAATTGGGCTGGAGCCGCAAAACGTCCACCTGCCTGATGGCCGTCATTCTGGTTGCGCTGGGCACGCTCTCTTCGCTGGGGTATGGCCCGCTCTCCGGCGTAACGATTCTCGGGATGCAGTTTTTGGACTTTTTCGATTTCCTGACCAACTCGGTCATGATGCCCATCGCCGCCATTGCCATCTGCCTGCTGGTCTCCCGCGTTGTGGGGGTAAAGGCCATTGAGGCCGAGGTGCTGCACGGCGAGGGCACCTTCCGCCGCAAGAAGGTGTTCAATTTTATGATCCGCTATCTGTGCCCCATTTTCGCCGCCATCATTCTGGCCAGTTCCGTTGCCAATGCATTCGGTTGGATCAGTATGTAATTTCATTCAAAACGATCAAAAAGCGCTGCCCTGCGATGTAAATCACGGGCAGCGCTTTTTCGTCTCTTCGGGCCGGAGCCTTTCCGCTCAACTTTCTTCCTGGGCCGGATAATAGAGGTTGTTGGCCACAAACTCCAGTTTGTCTTTCAAAATCAGCTCCAGGTTGCTCACGGCGGAAACCATGTTCACCACCGACTCATTCACTTCCACAATGCGGCAGAAATCCGCCGGTTCCTGGGCCAGCACCTTCTGGATTTTTTCACCCTCCGCGTTGAGAATGTGGCTGAGGGCCGTCTCCTCCAGGGCAATGCTCTCCAGCAGGTCGGTCACCGCCTGGGCCATGGTAATCGGATTGCAGGGCATTGCAATAACAGGCATCGACATATGAGGTACCTCCTTTGTGTCCCGAATTCATTCGGTGCCCCATTTTATGGCATCCCGGTGGTTTTGGTTCCCCTATCCCGGTGCCGCAAAAAGCAAAAAGGGCGATACCGCCCGGCAGCCTGTGCCTGGTTGGTATCGTCCTTTTGAATTGCATGATAAACCGTCTGCGCGGCTCAAATGGAAATGGTGTTGGCGACGTCGATCATCTTGGTGTCGATGGTCTTGTGCATGGCCAGTGCCACGTTGATGTCGTAATCCACGATCTGATCGGCCGACACAGCCACCACGCGGTTGAAGATGCCGCGCTCCAGCAGATACACAGCCTGATAGCCCATCTGAGAGGCCGTCACGCGGTCACGCAGGGTGGGGGCACCGCCGCGCTGCACATGGCCCAGAACGGTGGCACGGGAGTCAATGCCGGTGCGGGCCTGAATCTCGTTGGCCAGATCCTGCGCCGTGCCGGGCACGCCCTCGGCCTTCACGATGATGAAATGCTTCTTGCCGGTTTTCTGGGTGAAGCTCATCCGGTCCAGAATGTCCCGCTCCAGGTCGTAAGGCCGCTCGGGGATCAGGGTGGCAATGGCGCCGGTGGCGATGCCCACGTTCAAGGCAATGTAGCCGGCGTGGCGGCCCATTACCTCCACCACGCTGCAGCGGTCATGGCTCTGGGTGGTATCGCGCAGCTTATCCACCATCTCCACCGCGGTGTTCATGGCGGTGTCGTAGCCGATGGTGTACTCACTGCAGGCAATGTCGTTGTCAATGGTGCCGGGAATGCCGATGCAGGGAATGCCCAGGTTGGCCAGCGCGCGGGCGCCCTTGAACGAGCCGTCGCCGCCGACGACCACCAGCGCGTCAATGCCGTTGTCGCGGCAGCACTGCGCGCCCTGCTCCTGGCCCTCTTTGGTGAGGAACTCCAGGCAGCGGGCGGTATACAGCACCGTACCGCCGCGATGAATGATCTCGGAAACGCTGCGCAGATCCATGTCCCGCATTTCGTTGTGAAGCAGGCCGTTGTAGCCGCGCTCAATGCCCTTGACCTTGATGCCCTTGCTCAGGGCGGTACGCACAACTGCACGCACAGCAGCGTTCATGCCGGGGGCGTCGCCGCCGCTGGTGAGAACGCCGATGGTCTTGATCTCTTTTGCCATAAGACACTCCTCCTAAAAACGGGCCGCCCTGCTGGTCGGAACCGGTCGGCGGCTTACAGCCGCCCACCCCGTTCAACCGGCTGTTCCGGGGGCGTACTCTCTGGGCCACGGGTCGCAGCGCCGGAAGCCTGTCCTCCGGGGCTGCCGCTTTTCTCTGCCCATCGTTAAAAGTATATCACGCTCAGTTTTGATTTGTAAACGGTGGGAATGTTGCATGAAATCTCACTTTGTTGCACCTGTTTTCCCATCGTTCTGCCCATTTCTCGCATTTTGCGTTATGGGGTTCTGTTTCCTGCTCTTCGGTTGCCGCGCAGCTGTTTTTGACGGGCGGGCATTCAGCGAACCGCCACATTTTCCTCGCCCAGAATGCGGTTCAACTCGCTGTACAAAAGGGGGTGATCCAGCGCCCACAGGGTGCGCGGGGCCAGCACCATCTTTCCGGTGTCCACAAAACGGATGTAGACCGGCATGGTCCCGTCCAGAATGCCCAGCAGGCTGCGCACCTTGGCCATCTGGGGGCTGTCCTTTCCGGGCAGCTTTAGATACACGGCCTTCGGGCTTTCCTTCGCCACCGTACTGCGCTTGGCCAGGTTCTGCTGATCGGGCGTGTAGCGGTCAATGGGCACCACATGGTCGGCCAGCAGTTTGGCCGGTTCTTCCTCTTTGACCGAGACCCGGCCGCTCACCACCACAACAGCGTTGTCCTGCAGGGCATCCCGGCAGTCGGTAAGCGTCTTGGGGAAGATCAAAATCTCCATGGTGCCGGTCAGGTCCTCCACTGTGGTAAAAGCCATCAGGGTGTTGGATTTGGTCGTCATAAACTTGGTTTTGACCACCGTGCACACCAAATTTACCTGCCTGCCGTCGTATTCTTTGGCGCTCTCACCGGAAAGCGCCAAAATCTGGCAAGTGGCGTACTGCTCAATCTTTTCGCGGTAACTGTCCAGCGGATGGCCGGACAGATACAGCCCGCTCACATCCTTCTCCATGCGCAACAGTTCCTGCGGCGGGTACTCGGGCACCTTGGGAATGTGGTAATCGTCCCACTCGTCTTCATCGTCCAGCTGACTGAACAGGTCCAGCTGCCCGGCGACGTTTTTGCGCGCATCGGTTTCCACGCTTTTCAGAATGCCTTCTACCGACTCCAGCATTCCCCGCCGGGTGTCCTCCAACTGGTCAAAAGCTCCGGCCTTGATGAGGCTTTCCACCGCCCGGCGGTTGATCTCCACGCCGTACAACCGCTTGCAGTAATCATACAGGCTGCGGAAGGGCATTTCCCTGCGCTCCTGCACGGTGGTGGCAATCAGGTTGCGGCCCACGTTTTTTACCGCATTCAAGCCAAACCGGATGTCCGGTCCGTCCACGGTAAAGCCGCCATCACTCACGTTGACGTCCGGCGGCAGCACCCGGATGCCCAGGCGCTGGCACTCGCCCGAATACTCAATGACCTTATCGGTGTTGTCCAGCACACTGGTGAGCAGCGCTGCCATAAACTGGCTGCGGTAATGACATTTCAGGTACGCGGTCTGATACGCTACATAGGCGTAGCAGGCGGCATGGGATTTGTTGAAGGCGTAGGATGCAAAGCTGGACATATCGTCAAAGATGGCATTGGCCGCCTCCTCCGAAATGCCGTTCTTGATGCAGCCGTTGCATTCCTGCCCGGGGGTCGTGTTGCCGTACACGAAGTGCTGGCGTTCTTTTTCCATCACATCGTGTTTTTTCTTACTCATTGCGCGGCGAACCAGGTCGGCCTGACCATAGGAGAAGCCCGCCAGCTCCCGGCAGATCTGCATCACCTGCTCCTGGTACACGATGCATCCATTGGTCACGTCCAGAATGTGTGCCAGTTCCGGCGTTTTGTAGCGAATCTGATCCGGCTGGCGGCGGTTGCGCAGGTAGGTGGGTATGGAATCCATAGGGCCGGGACGATACAGGCTGATCAGAGCGATGACATCCTCCAGGCTCTGCGGGTGCAGCCCGGCCAGAACCTGCCGCATACCCGTGGATTCCAGCTGGAACACACCCTCGGTCTCGCCCTGGGCCAGCATTTCATAGGTGGCCTTGTCCTCATAGGAAATGGCGTCCAGCGAAAAGTCCGGCTGCACCCGGCGGATCATCTCCTCGGCGTCGTGCAGCACCGTCAGGGTGCGCAGGCCCAAAAAGTCCATCTTCAGCAGGCCCAGTTCCTCAATGGTGGTCATATTGAACTGAGTCACCGGCACACCGTCGTTGGTGGAAAGCGGCACATACTCATTGGCCGCCTCCCGGGTGATCACCACGCCCGCCGCATGGGTGGAAGCGTGGCGGGGCATTCCCTCGATCTTGATGGCGGTGTCGATCAGCTCCTGCACCTTGGGGTCGGCGTCGTAGCGGGCCTTCAGCTCCGGCGAAACCTCCATGGCCCGGTGCAGGGTCATTTTCAGTTCCATCGGCACCAGCTTGGCAACCCCATCCACCTCCTGATACGGCATATCCAGCACTCGGCCCACGTCACGAATGGCCGCACGGGCCGCCATGGTTCCGAAGGTAACGATCTGCGCCACATGGTCGTGGCCATACTTCCGGTTCACATAGTCAATGACCTCCTGCCGCCGCTCATAGCAGAAGTCCACATCAAAGTCGGGCATACTCACGCGCTCTGGGTTCAAGAAGCGCTCGAACAGCAGGTTGTACCGAATGGGGTCGATGTTGGTAATGCCCACGCAGTAGGCGCACAGGCTGCCCGCACCGCTGCCGCGCCCAGGGCCTACCGGAATCCCCTGACTTTTTGCGTAATTGATAAAATCGAACACGATGAGGTAATAGTTGGTGTACCCCATACGCTTGATAACCCCGATTTCATATTCCAGGCGCTTCGTCAGTTCCGGGTCAGGATGTTCTCCATAGCGGCGCACCAGACCCTCCCGACAGAGCTTCTCAAAATATTCCTGATTCTCCATTCCGTCCGGCGCTTCGAAGTAAGGCAGCTTGGTCACACCAAACTCAAAATCGAAGTTGCACTGTTCGGCAATTTTGTTGGTGTTTTCACACGCCTCCGGGCAGATGGAAAACAGATCGTACATCTCATCGGTGCTTTTGAGATAGAACTCGTCCGTCTCAAATTCCATCCGATCCTGATCGTTCACGGTTTTGCCCGTCTGAATGCAGATCAGGATGCTTTGCATCTTGCTGTCTTCCTTGCGCAGATAGTGGGCATCGTTGGTGGCCACCAGCGGAATGCCCGTCTCTTTGGCAAGGCGGATCAGCTGGGGCAGCACCGTCTGCTGCTCTTCAAGGCCGTGGTCCTGAATTTCCAGGTAGTAATTCCCATGTCCGAACAGGTTGTTGTACCACAGCGCAATTTCCTTGGCGCGGTCGTAATCCCCGGCCAGCAGCGCCTGCGGCACCTCGCCCGCCAGGCAGGCCGACAGGCAGATCAGCCCTTCGTGGTACTGCTCCAGCAGCTCATGGTCCACACGCGGTTTGGAGTAGAACCCCTCAATAAACCCGGCGCTGACCATTTTAATAAGGTTTTTATACCCGGTTTCATTTTTGCACAGCAGAATCAGGTGACGGTTGCCGTCAATGCGGGCCACCTTATCAAACCGGGTGCGGGTGGCCACATACACCTCACAGCCAATGATCGGCTTGATGCCCGCCTTTTTGGCCGCCTTGTAAAAATCCACACAGCCGTACATAACGCCGTGGTCGGTGATGGCAATGGCGGTCTGGCCCAGCTCCTTCACGCGGTCAAACAGCTGGTCAATGCGGCACGCACCGTCCAGCAGACTGTACTCCGTGTGTACGTGCAGATGGGTAAATTGCCGTTCAGCCATGCTCTCTCCTCTCCCGCAGGGTCTCTGCGATCTCCTGCAAGCGCTTGAACCGGTGCGACAGTCCCGACCGGCTCACCGGTGGGTCCAGCAGCGGGGCCAGCTGCGCCAGCGAAGCGTCCGGCTGCTCCAGCCGCACCTGGGCCGCCTGGCGCAGCGGCTCCGGCAGGCCGGCCAGGTCGCCGTGCTCTTCCAAATAACGCACCGCCTTGTTCACCGGCGCGTTGGCCGCGGCCATTTTGCTCAGGTTGGCCGTTTCGCAGTTGATGATGCGATTGGTCTTGTTGCGCACATCCTTCACCATCTTCAGCTCCATCAGCTGCATGGCTGCCTTGGGTGCGCCCATAAAGGTCAAAAGGTCCACCAGCGGTTCGCTGGCCTTTACATAAATCACATTTGCGCCCTTGCGCAGGGTGCGGTGAGGGCAAAATTCATGCTCGGCGATGAGGGCCTCAAAGTCCCGCGCCAGATTGCGCCGCCCGGTTAGGAATTCCAGATTGTACTCCTTCTGCGGGTCGGTCATGGTGCCGCTGCACAAAAATGCCATGGACACAAAGGCGCTCACACAGCCGCTGCACTGCAGGATGGCCGGGTTGATGCGCAGGCTGGCCTCGGTTCCGGTGTGACCGAACAATTCCATCATGCGGGCCACCTGCTCCGGGTCTTTTACGTTGAATTCGCTGATGGGGCCGCCCAGCCGCTCTTTCTGAACGATCTCGCCCTCAATGCCCACCCGATGGTACAGCTTCTGCACCAGCCGGGCCGCTTCCGGAATTTCGGTGTGCAGCACCATTCCCTGGGCATCAAAATACTTGCCGAAGCAGGCCGCTCCGTAACAGGCTGCCAGTGCACAGCAGGGTTTGCCGATGCGCCGGGCGATGATCTCATATTTTACGTCCTGCGAAAAACTCAAGGGTACTCTCCGTTCTTTGAAACCACTGCCGTCAGCCATTCTTTTCCGCGCTCTGCGGCCAAAAGCATAACTGACGGCACTTCGTGTTTGAATGGTTGGCCGGCCGGGCATTCAAATGGCGCCGCGCCGGGATTCGTTTCTCAGTTTGCGCGGCGGGCATCCCGATGCTGCACGCTGGGCTCATAGCCAAGCCGGTCGCAGAATTCCGCCAGCTTGCGGGCAAACGTAATGGAGCGATGCTTGCCGCCGGTGCAGCCCACGGCCACTGTCAGCTGGCTCTTGCCTTCCTGCACATACAGGGGCAGAGCGTACTCCAGCAGCCCTTCCATGCGCTTAAGCAATTCCTGCGACTGTTCCGATTTCATCACATAGTCCACCACTTCCTGGTCCAGCCCGGTCTTGTCCTTCAGTTCCGGGACATAGAAGGGGTTGGGCAGGCAGCGCACGTCAAACACAATGTCCGCCTCGGCAGGCAGGCCGAATTTGAACCCGAAGGACACAATGTTCAGGACCATGGGGCGCTCATGCCCGGTCAGAAACAGCCCGCAGATGCGCTCTTTGTTCTGGGCCGTGGAGAGCAGCGAGGTATCCACCACAAAATCCGCCCGTTCAAACAGGGGCCGTAGAATCTGCCGCTCCCGCACAATGGCTTCGCTGGTGGAAATACCCTCGCTGATGCTGATGGGGTGGCGGCGGCGGGTCTCCTTATAACGGCGGCGCAGCACATCGTCCGTGGCTTCCAAAAACAGCACCCGGTAATCCACCTTCCGGTCGTCCAGCGTAGCCAGTGCGTCCCGGATCTCCTGCGGAGAGCGGGCACCGCGAATGTCCAGGCCCACCGCCACCTTTTTCAGCAGGTTGCCGCCTTGCTGGGCAAACTCCAACAGGCGGGGCATCAGCCCGGCGGGAATGTTGTCAATGCAAAAATAGCCAATGTCCTCCAGCGCATTCATCGCCAGAGATTTGCCCGCACCGGAAAGCCCGGTCACGATCACAAGTTCCATTTTTCGCTCCTGTTCTGCCCGGCCCCGCCGATCTATCCAGGCGCCGGGTACTTTCCCATCCTGTCCGGCAGCCGCTGCCTTGTTTGCCGCGCGCTGGCTTTTTACCCTCTTCGGGCGGTGAATGCCGCCTTACTTCACCACGCGGATCTCCCGTTCCAGCGTGTAACCGGTTTTCTCTTTCACCACACGAATTACCTGTTCGGTGAGGGCAATCACATCGGCGCAGGTTGCGCCGCCCAGATTTACCACGAAGCCGCTGTGCTTTTGGCTTACGGCCGCACCGCCCACCTGAAGGCCCTTCAGGCCGCACTGCTCAATGAGGGCGGCCGCAAAGGCCCCCTGGGGCCGCTTGAAGGTGCTGCCTGCGCTGGGCCATTCCAGCGGCTGCTTTTCCCGGCGCTTGGCCAGCAATTCCGCCATGCGGGCGCGAATGGCCGCCTTGTCACCCCGGGCAAGGCGCAGCGTGGCCGAAAGCACACAGCTGCCATCCTGTTCAAACACGCTGGTACGGTATCCAAACGCCAGTGCATCGGCAGGCCGGGTCTCCACCGTTCCCTCCGGGGTCAGGCAGGTCACCGTCTCCACCACGTCCTTCATTTCGCCGCCATAAGCACCGGCGTTCATATACAGCGCGCCGCCCAGGCTTCCCGGAATGCCGCAGGCAAATTCCAGGCCGGTCAGCCCGGCGTCCCGCGCCATGGCACACAGGGCCGTCAGCCCGGCCCCGGCCGGTGCCGTCATGCGTTCGCCCTCAATGCGCGGCACATCGCCCATCATGCGGGTGCAGATGACTGCTCCGTCAAACCCTTCGTCCGCAAACAGCGTATTGGAGCCCTGCCCCAACAGATAATAGCGCACATCGGATTTTTTGCAGGCCGCCAGCGCCGCTTCCAGCTGCCGGGCATCGGCAGGGCGGGCAAACAAAGCAGCCGGGCCGCCGATTTTAAAGGTGGTATACCGGGCAAGGGGCGTACCGCACTCATACGGCACGCCCTCCCGGTCCCACAAGCCTTTCAGCATTTCCAGCTGATCCTGTCTCATGGTCATGTTCTCCTTGTTTCCGTGCAGGCTCAGACCAGCTGCTGCTCGCCCAGGCTGGCCGCGCCCAACACGCCGGCATCGTTTTTCAGCTCGGCTGCCTTGATGACCGTGCGCTTTTTGCCGTTGCGCGCATACTCTTCCCGGTCCACATACTCCCGGATGGGCCCCAGCAGGGTCTCGCCCTGTGCCGAAACGCCGCCGCCGATGCAGATCACCTCCGGCTGGAAAATGTTCACCACATCGGTAATGCCGCAGGCCACGTACTCAATCCAGTTCGACACCACGGTTTTGGCCAGCTCATCGCCTGCATGCAGGGCATCAAACGCCGTTTTGGCGCCCACCTTGGTCAGATCGCCGCCCACCAGCTTCCACATCATGTTGTCGGGGTTGGCCAGCATCGCAGCACGGGTGTCCTCGGTCAGGGCGCGGGCGCTGGCGTACTTTTCCCAGCAGCCGCGGCGGCCGCACATACAGGGCCGCCCGCCCTTCACCACAACGGTATGGCCCAGCTCGGCACCAGCATAGTTGAAGCCGGCAAAAATCTTGCCGTCGATGATGATTCCGCCGCCGATTCCGGTACCCAGGGTGATGGCCACCGCATACTTTGCCCCCTTGGCCGCACCGGCGATGTATTCGCCATAGGCCGCCGCATTGGCGTCATTCTCAATATACACCTTGCAGCCCAGCAGCGCTTCCATGTTGGCCTGCAGCGCCCAATCGTTGTAGCCGAAGTTCGCGTTGAACTCCACCACGCCGCTCTCGCTGTTCACGCTGCCGGGGGTGCCGATGCCCACCCACTTCAGGTCGCTCATCGCAAACTGATGCTTTTCGGCCAGCTGACGGCAAAGCCCTGCAATCTCCTGCTCCACTTCTTCCGAAGGCCGAGGCAGCCCGGTGAGGCAGCTTGCACGGTCCACAATGTTATGGTCTTTGTCCACAAGGCCGGCCGTAATGGTCGTGCCGCCCAGATCTACGCCAATGGTATACTGTTCCATAGTTTTTTCTCCTCACTCTGCCGCTGCGCTTTGCAGCGTTTCAGGTTTTGTTGCTCAGGTCATCCTCCAGGCCAAGGCGGGTCAGCAGCTCCTGTGCGGCGCTGTACCCCATCTTCTTCTGGCGGTTCGTGATGGCCGCCGTCTCCAGAATCACCGCCAGATTTCGGCCGGGCATCACCGGAATGACCGTGCTGGGGATCTGCACGCCCAGAATTTCATAATTTTCACCGGTCAGGCCGGTACGGTCGTAGGTTTTGCTCTTGTCCCAAGGCTCCAGCTCCACCACCAGGTCAATGTTGGCGCTGGTTTTCACCGCGCCGATGCCGAACGTGCGGGCCACGTTCACAATGCCGATGCCCCGCAGCTCCAGAAAATGGCGGATGTTCTCCGGCGAGGTGCCGATGACGGTGGTGCCGGAAGTGCGGCGCAGCTCCACGGCGTCATCCGCAATCAGCCGGTGGCCGCGCTTCACCAGCTCCACCGCCGTCTCGCTTTTGCCCACGCCGCTGTCGCCCAGAATCAGGATGCCCTCGCCGTATACCTCCACGCATACGCCGTGGCGGGTCACGCGGGGCGCCAGCTCCACGTTCAGGTAGCTGATCAGGTTGCTCATCAGCGTGGAGGAGGTTTCCGCCGAGCGCATCAGGGGCACATCGTACCAACTGGCAAAGTCCAGCATTTCATCCAGCGGGTCCATCCCGCGGGAGATGATCACCGTGGGAGGCTTCATGCTGAACAGCTTTTCCAAATGATTGCGCCGCTCATCGTCCGGCAGGTCTTTCAGATACGCCATCTCCACCATGCCGATGATCTGAATCCGGGTGGCGTCAAAATACTGATAAAAGCCTGCCAGCATAATGCCAGGGCGGTTGATGTCCGCCGTGGTGATGGGAATCTGCCACAGGTCCTTGGGGGCATACAAGCTCTCCAGGTTCAGCTGCTTTGCCAGTTTTCCGAGCGGGACTGAAAATTGGGGCATTGCTTCAACATTCCTTTCCTGAAACATACGGGCCGCAGCGGCCCCGGGCCAAGGCGGCATTTCCTTGCCTTTGCCCGTTTTGTGCGGGAGCCGCCGAACACAGCGCCCCCATCAAATCTTTTATTTATTATATACGCAAACTGCCGGAATGGGAATAGCGTTCCCCTTCATTTTGTCTCAAATCTCCTCCACTCCTTTCTTTTTTCGGGGCAGCCGTTCCACTTTTTATCCTTGTGGCGCGCGCGGGCCCTTTCGCATAGGATGTGCCCAAAGGAGGGAAACATTTATGGAACACACCCATGCACCCATTCAGGCCGACTTTTTCCTAGGCTGTCTTTCCCCCACCGGCTTCCGGGGCTACTTTCACGAGCTGGCCCGGCAGCCCGGTCTTGCACTCTGGCTCATCAAGGCCGGGCCGGGCTGCGGCAAGTCCACCCTGATGAAGCAGCTGACCGCCCGCGGCCGCGGCGTGGTGGAACACATCCACTGCTCTTCGGACCCGGACAGCCTGGACGGCGCCATCTTCTGGCCGGAGGGCTGCGGCATTGTGGACGCCACCGCGCCCCACACCCTGGACCCGGCCTATCCGGTGGCGCACGAACAGGTGGTGAGCCTGTATCACACCCTGAACCGGGCCTATCTGCAGGAGAACCGCGAAGAGATTCAGCGCCTGTTTGACCTGTGCAGCCGATTCCAGGACCGGGCCGCCCGCTATGTCTCCGCCGCCGGGGGCATTCTGCTGGACAGCCGCCGCACCGCCGCCTGCACCACCGACTTTGAAAAGGTCCGCAAAGAGGCCGCCCGGCTGGCCGCCCGCTATCTGCCCAGCCTGCCCGGCCCCGGCTTTGCCTGCGACCGGCTGCTCAGTGCCGTTACCCCGCAGGGGCGGATTGTTTACAGCGGCACCATTGCCGCCCTCACCGACCGGCAGGTGGTTCTGCAGGACGAAACCGGTGCGGCCAGCCGCCTGCTGCTGGAGCTTCTGCGGGACGCTGCCCTGCAAAAAGGCCACCGGGTCATCGTGTGCTGGTGCCCCATGGCCCCGGGCGATAAAATTGACCACCTGATTTTTCCCGACCTGCGGCTCGCCTTCGTCACCGCCAACAGCTGGCATCCTCTGCATTTTGAGGGGCAGCGCACCATTCGCTGCGTCCGGTTCAACACCCAGCCCACCCTGAGCTGCCGCCGCAAACGGCTGCGCTTCAACCAAAAAGCTGCGGCGGATCTCCTGGAACAGGCCAGCGCCATGCAGGCTTCTGCCAAGCAGAACCACGACCTGCTGGAAGAGTTTTACAAAGCCGCGGCCGATTTTTCCCAGGTGGAAGCGATTGGCCGCGAAACCGCCAGCGCCATGGGGCTGCCGGAACCGCCAGCGGATTGCGCCCCCGCGCAAAATACGCTATGATAAAAACAACCGTGCATTCAAACTTTATTTGAGGAAGGAGACCCGAACGAACATGGAACCGGAATCGACCGTTCAGGTCCGCCTTTCTGTACGTCAATTGGTGGAATTTTTGCGCAATACCGGCAGCATCGACAACCGCTTCACCGGGTTTGACCGGGCGCTGGAGGGGGCGCGCATCCATCGCCGCCTGCAGAAGGCCGCCGGAGACGGGTACGAAGCGGAGGTTTCCATCAAGGCCGATTTGAGCGCCGCCGGTGTTGCCTACCGGCTGGAAGGCCGGGCCGACGGAATTTTCACCGGTGCCGATGGCCTGGTTATGGTGGATGAGATCAAAACCGTCACCTACCCCACCGAGCAGATCACCGAAGAGATGGAGCCGGTCCATTGGGCCCAGGCGCAGGTATACGCTGCCATCTGGGCCGCCCAGAAGGGACTGGAAGAGGTTGGCGTGCGCCTGACCTATTTTCAGGTGGAGGATCAGCAGATCGTTCGGTTCGAGCGCCGATTTTCCGCACAGACCTTAACCGCATTTTTGCAGGAGATGCTGGAAGAATACGCTCCCTGGGCCAAGCGGCAGGCCCAATGGCAGGCCGACCGCACGCAGGATCTGGCCGCGCTGGCCTTTCCTTTTTCGCAGTTCCGCCCCGGGCAGCACGCCCTGGCCGGCGAGGTGTACCGTGCCTGCCGCCAGGGCCGCCGCCTGATGGTGCAGGCCCCCACCGGCATCGGCAAAACCATCAGCACCCTGTACCCGGCCCTTCGGGCCATGGGCGAGGGCGACGGCGAGCGGGTGTTTTATCTCACGGCCCGCACCACCACCCGCCGGGCCGCCTGGCAGGCGCTGGACCTGCTGCCGCCCTCACTGCATCTGCGCAGCATTGCCCTCACCGCAAAGGACAAAGCCTGCCTGCTGGAGCACCGCGAATGCACACCTGAGGCCTGCCCCTACGCCAACGGCTATTACGAACGGGTGAAGGCCGCCCTCTGGGAAGGGCTGGACGAGACCCGCCTGGATGGCCCTGCCCTGGAAGCGCTGGCGCGCCGCCACACCGTCTGCCCCTTTGAGCTTGGGCTGGACCTGGCCCTCTGGTGCGATGTGATCGTAGGCGACTACAACTATTTGTTCGACCCGGTGGTGCGCCTGAGCCGCTTTTTTGAGACGCCCGGCGACCATTTGTTTCTTGTGGACGAAGCCCACAATCTGCCCGACCGGGCACGGGAAATGTACTCGGCCGAGTTGGGCCGTGCGCAGCTGGCGGAGGCCCGCAAGGCCCTCGGCAAGGGACGCAGCCGTCTGAAAACCGCCCTGGGTAAGGTCAACACCCAGTTTCTCACCTGGCGGGATCAATGCCGGGAAGCCCCGGAGCGTACCCTGTTTTTCGCCCCCGCCCAAGAGGCCTTTTCCGAGGCGGTGCGCCGCTGCCTGAAGCCGCTGGAGGAATGGCTGGATGAACACCGCCAGGGACCTGCTCATGACGTGCTGCTTCAGCTTTATTTTGATTTTCGTACCTGGCTTCGGGTGGCCGATGGGTACGATGAGCATTACATCACCCAAATCAGCCTTTCCGGCGGACAGGTGCTTGCCCGGCAGTTGTGCCTAGACCCCAGTAGTTTTCTGAACGCCAGCTTCGCACTGGGCCGGGCCGCCGTTCTGTTCAGTGCAACCCTTGCCCCGCCTTCGTATTATCGGGACATTCTTGGCTGCCCGGAAGCGAGGTGTGTTGCCCTGCCCAGCCCCTTCCCCCGGGAAAATCTGGGTCTGTTCTGCGCCTGCCGAGTTTCCACCACCTACCGCAGCCGGGCCGCCAGCCTGGATGAGGTCTGCCGCTTCCTTGCCGCGATGACCGAGGGCCGCGTCGGAAACTACCTGGCCTTTTTCCCCTCCTACGCCTATCTGAACCAGGCCGCCCAGCGCTTTGCGGAACGGTTCCCCCAAATTCCCACCCTGCTTCAGCAGCCCGGTATGCAGGACAGCGAACGGGAGACGTTCCTCGCCCAATTTTCCGCGGCGTCCGGCGAAACGCTGCTGGGATTTGCCGTGATGGGCGGCGTATTCGGCGAGGGCGTGGATCTGGTGGGCGACCGGCTCATCGGGGCCGCGGTGGTCGGCGTCGGACTGCCCCAGGTCAACCCGGTGCGGGAAATGCTGCGCCGCTATTTTGAGAGCAGCCGCGGCAGCGGGTTTGCCTATGCCTACCAATACCCCGGCATGAACAAAGTGCTGCAGGCCGCCGGGCGGGTCATCCGTACCCCAAATGATCAGGGCGTTGTGCTGTTGATTGACGAGCGCTTTACCTGGGAGGATTACCGCGCCCTGCTGCCCGCCCACTGGAACGGCTGCCGACCGGTGCTGAGTGCATCCCAGCTGGCGGACGAGCTTCGGGCCTTCTGGGCAGAAAAGCCCTGCGGCACACCGCCCGCTCGCCCTGCCGAGAAGCAGTGAGGCGCTCACCGCCCCGCCGTTCTCCATTTCACACTTCTCCTTCCTAATTCCTCATGCAAAGGAGCCCCTACTATGCATTTTCCGTTTTCTAAAAAGTCTCGCCCCCACGAAAAACGCCCCACCCTGGGGGCTGCTCTACGCCAGAATTTAAGCGTGCGCTATCTTGTTCTGTGGCTGGTTTTTATCGCCATCGTGTTTGGCATCGGCCTGTGGTATTGGCAGACTCTTTGAATTTTCGCCTGTTTTCGCAAAAAACCAATCAATTTTGATTTTTCAAGAAATTTTTATTGACATCTCCCCTTCTCTTTGCTATAATAACTCTCGCAGCCGCAAGAGTGGCCGCAATTGAATCTGCTTCTTCTGCCATGGGGGTGTAGCTCACTTGGGAGAGCGCTTGAATGGCATTCAAGAGGTAAGGGGTTCGATCCCCCTCATCTCCACCAAACTTCAGAAGAAGCATAAAATGAGCATCCGAGTTTCGGATGCTCGTTTTTATTTTGCATCCAGACCTTTCGCTGGTTTGCCTTATTTTGCCTGCAAAAGCAAACCCGGCACATGGTTCAGAGCAGATTTCGTCTGCCCTCGCCCCTGTGCCGGGTTGTTTTTTGAATGGTGGAAGGACGGTGCAGCTTCGCCTCGCGCTATCCCTCCTGCTGAGCAAATTTCCAGGTCATTCCCTCATCCCGAGAGATGTACTGCAGAATATGCACCCACTGGCCGCCGCTGCGCTGCTGGTAAACCCGCACCGGAATCACGATCGCGCCGTCCTCCACGCGCTGCGGGGTCAGAGCCTCCGCCCGAAGCAGGCCGGTGAGCGTGGGCAGCTTCATGGGCATTTTCTCCCAGGTCGTCCCGCCATCCCGCGTCTGATACAGGCGCGGTTCCAGCTGATGCTGGTCCGTGGTAGCCAAAAAGCCCAACTGTTCCGAAACAAATCCGCCGCCGCACATCCAGGCGTCCCCGTCCTCTCCGGTCAGGTCCTCCAGTTTGTTCCAGGTAAGGCCTCCGTCACTGGTCAGCAGCACGCTGCGGCAAGCCCGGTCCGTCTCCAGAATCAGCGAGCCGCACTGTTCCGACCAGAAATTCAAAAATGCGTCCGCCAGCTGTTCCTCTTCCCGAAGCCCCAGAACGGGCAGGCTCATCTTCTGTTCCCGCCAGTGCGCTCCCAGATCGTCACTCCGGTAAAGGGTTGCTTTGGCCACATTGTTGGGATGGTCGCTGTTCGGCTGAAGCAGCACAAGAATCAGGGTATCCTGATACACATTCAGGTCGGCCAGGGCCAGCGTATCGGCTGCCTGCTCCACCTCCGGCGGCAGCGGAAGCCGCCCTTGCCCGTCAAAGGGGTTTCCCAGCACATACAGGCCGTTCTGGCTGCTCAGCTGCAGCGCCTGTGGGTCCCAGATCGCCACCGGGAGGGTCGGCTCCGGCTGTGCCTCGGCCGTCTGGGCCGCCGGAGCCACGGGTTCCGGCTCTGTCGGCGTGTTTTGCAGCTGCGCGGTCTGCCGCGCCAGCAGCAGCCCGGCCCCGGCACAGCCCGTTGTAAACATGGCTGCCGCGGCAACTGCCCCTAGCATCATCCACCGGGTTTGTTTCATCTGCTTCCCTCCCCTCGCCGGAACCGCCGCTGCCGCCGGTTCTCCCTACAATTGTTTTTCGGCATCCTTTGTTATATCGTTATAAAGAATACGACAGCATCTTCGTTTTTATTTCATCTTCTTCAAAAAGATTCGCACAATTGTCTCATTTTCCAAACTTTGTCCGTCAAGCATCTCGGCCGCGCCCCAGTTTTCCTTCGCGTTTTCCGCGCCGCCCCAGCGGCCCGCCCTTGTTCCCGCCGGGCGGCTGTGGTATGATAGCAATAGAATTTTATTGCCGCGGAATTTTCCGTCCCGGCAAACAAACAGCAAAGGACGGCGTATCATGACATACGGTTTTATCAAAGCCTGCACAGTCTCCCCGGCTCTTCGGGTGGCCGACTGCCCCTACAACACCCAGATGACCATTGAGGCCATGCAGAAAGCCGCCTCCGACGGCGTACAGCTGGCCGTTTTCCCGGAACTTGGCCTGACCGGCTACACCTGTGGCGACCTGTTTTTGCAGCAGCCTCTGCAAAAGGCGGCCGAAGCCGGCCTCGCAGCCATTCTGAAGGCCAGCGAGGGGCTGGACCTGGTGGCGCTGGTCGGCCTGCCGGTGCTGATGGAGGGCAAGCTGTACAACTGCGCTGCGGTGGTTTGCCATGGCCGGCTGCTGGGCCTGGTGCCAAAAACCCACCTGCCCAATTACAGCGAATTCTACGAAAAGCGCCACTACAATCCGGCCCCCGCCGGGCTGCGCGCCATCCGGTTCGCCGGGCAGGATGTGCCGTTCGGCACTGCGCTTTTGTTCCAGTGTGAGGAAATGCCGGAATTCTGCCTGGGTGTGGAGGTCTGTGAAGATCTGTGGGCACCGCTGCCGCCCAGCACCCGCCATGCGCTGGCCGGCGCCACGGTGATCGCCAACCTTTCCGCCAGCGACGAAACCGTTGGCAAAGCCGTTTATCGCCGCCAGCTGGTCAGCCAGCAGTCCGCCCGGCTGCTGTGTGCCTATTTGTACGCGGACGCGGGCCACGGGGAATCCACCACCGACATGGTGTTTGCCGCCCACGACCTGATCTGTGAAAACGGCGCACTGCTTGCCGAGGCAAAACCCTTCGGCGATGGATCTGCCTGCACGGAACTGGATCTGGGCCGTATGGTCAGCGAGCGCTGCCGCAACACCACCTTCCAGCCGGATTCTGCCGGGTATCAGGTGGTGTCCTTCTCCCTGCCGCTGCATGAGGTTGCCCTGACCCGTTTTGTCTCCCCCACGCCGTTCGTTCCGGCCGACAACGCCGCCCGAGCGGAGCGCTGCGAGCTGATTCTGGAGATGCAAGCGGACGGCCTTGCTAAGCGCATTGAGCACGCCCATGCCAAAACTGCGGTCATCGGCATTTCCGGCGGATTGGACAGCTGCCTGGCCTTGCTGGTGGCCGTGCGCGCCATGAAGCGCCTTGGCCGGAGCACCGGCGACATTCTCGCGGTAACCATGCCCTGCTTCGGCACCACCCAGCGCACCCGCTCCAACGCCGAGATTCTGTGCGACGAGCTGGGCGTTTCCTTCCAGGAGATCCGCATTGCCAACACCGTGCACAGCCACTTTACCGACATCGGGCAGGACGAGCAGGTGCTGGATGTTACCTATGAAAACGGTCAGGCCCGCGTGCGCACGCTGGAGCTGATGGATCTGGCCAACCGCACCGGCGGCATGGTCGTCGGCACCGGAGACCTGAGCGAGCTGGCCCTGGGCTGGGCTACCTACAACGGCGACCACATGAGTATGTACGGCGTCAACGCGGGCGTTCCCAAAACGCTGGTGCGCCACATTGTACACTATGAGGCCGACACCGCCGCCAGCCCCGCTCTGAAGGAAGTTCTGCTGGACATTCTGGACACTCCCGTCAGCCCCGAGCTGCTGCCCGCCAAGGAAAACGGCGAGATCGCGCAGGAGACGGAATCTCTGGTCGGGCCTTACGAACTGCACGACTTCTATCTGTACTATGTGCTCCGCTTTGGCTTTGGCCCCGGAAAAATCTACCGGCTGGCCCAGGCCGCCTTGGGCGATCGGTACTCCAACGAGGTTTTGCTGCACTGGCTGAAGAACTTCTACCGTCGTTTCTTCGTGCAGCAGTTCAAGCGCAGCTGCCTGCCGGACGGTCCCAAGGTCGGTTCCGTCACCCTGTCGCCCCGTGGCGACTGGCGTATGCCCAGCGATGCCTGTGCCGCTGTATGGCAGGCGGAACTGGAGACGTTGGTTTAACCGCCGCGTTTGCTTCTCTGCGGGCGCTCCCTAATCATAGAATAAACCGTGCCGGGCCGTGCACCAGACTGCACCGCCCGGCGCTTTTTGCTTTTATGGCTGCGGCCGCGCATGAACCCTCCCCCACTGGCCCATACTACCGGCAACAACTTTGGGAGGATGTGCTATGTCAGAAATGTTCTGCTTTCAATGTCAGCAAACCGCGGGCGGCAGCGGCTGTGTGCGCACCGGCGTTTGCGGCAAACAGCCCGAAACCGCCGCCCTGCAGGATGCGCTGGTCTGCCGGCTGATCCAGCTGGCAGAGGCGTGCCTTCGGCAGGGGCAGTTCCCGGAAGCGGTCACCCGCCTTCTGGTGGACGGCCTGTTTACCACGCTCACCAACGTCAACTTTGACGATGAAGCCATCCGCGCCTTCACCAGCCGGGTGGAAGAAGCCCTGCTTCAGCAGAATGGCGCCTTGAAAGAGGGACCCATTGACTGGCTTTGGCAGGGAGAAACGGATGTGGTGTCTCTGCGCTCCACCCTTCTGTTCGGGCTGAAGGGCATGGCAGCCTACGCGCACCACGCCATGAATCTCGGTTATCGGGACGAGCAGGTCAGCGCCTGGTTTTATAAGGGGCTGGCCACCCTGCACCAGCCCCACAGCACCGAGGAATGGCTGAATCTTATTCTGGAATTTGGCAAGGTAAACTACCAGTGCATGGCCCTTTTGGATAAGGCCAACACCGGCACCTTCGGCGACCCGGTGCCCACGCGGGTCCATGTGGACGTCAAGGAGGGGCCGTTCATCGTGGTTTCGGGGCACGACCTGGAGGATCTGCACCAGCTCTTGGAGCAGACCGCCGGAACGGGTATTCAGGTGTACACCCATTGCGAAATGCTGCCCGCCCACGGGTACCCCAAGTTAAAGCAGTACCCCCATCTGGCCGGCAACTTCGGCACCGCCTGGCAGAACCAGCAGCAGGAGTTCGATGCACTGCCCGCTCCGATTCTGTTCACGACCAACTGCCTGATGCCGCCCCGGCCCAGCTACGTCGACCGGGTGTACACCACCTCGGTGGTGGGCTACAAGGGCCTGCGGCACATCACCGCGGACGAGCAGGGCCATAAGGACTTCACCCCGCTGATCGAGCAGGCCCTTGCTCTGGGCGGATACGACACCGACCAAAGCATGAGCGGCATCAACGGCGGGCATATGCTCACCACCGGATTTGCCCGGGCAGCCGTGCTTCGCCAGGCCCCGCAGCTGCTGGAGGCCATTCGCAGCGGTGCCGTAAAGCACATCTTTCTGGTGGGCGGCTGTGATGGCGCGCACCCCGGGCGCAACTACTACACGGAATTTGTAAAGCGTACCCCGATGGACTCGCTGGTTCTGACGCTGGCCTGCGGCAAATACCGCTTCAACGATCTGGATCTGGGCGAAATCGGCGGCATTCCCCGCATTCTGGATGTGGGCCAGTGCAACGACGCATACAGCGCCGTCCAGATTGCCCTGGCTCTGGCGGAGGCCTTCGGCTGCACCATCAACGAGCTGCCTCTCACGCTGGTGCTCTCCTGGTACGAACAAAAGGCGGTCTGCATTCTGCTTACCCTGCTGGCGCTGGGTGTTAAAAACATTTACCTCGGCCCCACCCTTCCGGCCTTTTTGTCCGAAACCGTGGTGAAAACGCTGGTGGAGGCTTACAACCTGCAGCCCATCACCGACCCGCAGCAGGATCTGGACGCCATTCTGCACCGGGGCTGAGGGCCATATCCCGTAAAAAATGCGCAAAAGCTCCGGAGAACGGTTTGAACGAACCGTTCTCCGGAGCTTTTATTGGTTTTGCGTCTGCCGCCCGGCCGCTTTACTCGCGGCGGATGGCTTCCAGTGCACTGATTTTCACCGCCCGGTTGGCCGGAACCACACCGGACACCAAACCCACCAGCGTCGAGAACGCCAGCGCGGCCAGCACCAGCCACAGCGGAATGATGGAAATCTGCCCGCCGGAAGCCCCCAGTGAACCGAAGGCATCCAGCAGCCCCGAGGACATTCCGTCGCCGCCCATCATCAGCGAACTGACGTTGTTCAGGATGAACGAGAGCAGGTAGCTGAAGGCCACACCCACGATGCCGCCCAGCAGGCCGATGGCCCCGGCTTCAAACAGAAACATCGTGCGGATGTTGTTCAGCTCACAGCCCAGCACCTTCATCACGCCGATTTCCTTCGTGCGCTCGTAAATGGCCATGGTCATGGTGTTGGCAATGTTCAGCGCCGCCACCAGCAGGGCCACCGCCGCCGTGCCGCCCAGAATCATCTGGCTCTTTGCCACCTGTGCCTGCATATCCTCACGGATCTGCGTCATGGAATAGGTCTCGTAGCCCTGATCCTTGATCCAGCTTTCCACGTCGGACACATTATCCACCTCGTCCACTTTCACATAGACTTCCTGGTAGCCGTTGTCCTTCTCCTTCATCATGACGCCGTTGGAGATCATATAGCTCTGGCTTTGGCTCTTTTTGGTGCCGGAAAGCTTCTGATAGGCCTCCTCCAGCATTTTCATGTCGGATAGGCGCATCACCATACCGCTGTCAGTAAAATAATGTTTGCTGTAATCGCTGACGAAGGTGCCCACCACCACCAGTTCATAGTCCTGCTTTTTTTCCTTGCCGTTGTTGTCGGTATAAGAAAGGCGCAGGGTCATCTTGTCCTTGTTCATATCCACAAAGGGCTGCACCGGGTTGCCGTTGGCGTCCGTCTGCCCCTGGTAGATCTGCCGCTTGCCGCTGTTGTAGCTTTTGCGGGTATCCTCAAAGTTGTAGGCAAAGTTTTCGCCCACCATAACCGGAATCTTGTTTTTTCCAAGGCTCATGTCGCTGGTGAAAAAAGAACCATCGGCCAAATCAAAGCCCATCTTTTCCAGTGCATCCGGGTCAGCACCATAGCACTGCCATACGCCGGTTTCATAGCGACCGTTCTTGCCGGAGAGAATCGTGCCGTTCAGGTCGTTGGCCTGATAATAAGGCGTAACCGCCACCACATGATCCAGCGCGCGGATCTGATTCAGCATCTCGTCGTTCAGGGTCGGGGTTTCCGTTGCGCCATAGGCATAGTTGTAGATCTGAATCTGGGTCAGGTCGCCCCAACTGGCCAGCATGGCCTCATTGTTTACGTTGGTTGCAATTCCCAGGCTGATCATCACCACAATGGCGCAGGTGCCCACCACCACACCAATGATGGTCAGGGCTGTACGGCCCTTGCGGCGGCGAAGGTTGTCTGTGCTGAGTCGCAGCAGATCAGATATCTTCATCCTCGTCCTCCAGTGTTCCCAGCGCCTTTTCCTTGCGCTTTTTGCGGATAAACACCACCACGCCGGCAATCACAGCAACCACGGCCACGCCGATGAGCGCCTTTGCCCAGATGGGCAGGCCGGTCTTTTCCGGCTCCACGATGCCCGGGTCAAAATCGTCCATGCCATCGTTGTAGTTGGGCATTTCTTGCACGTCGCAGGAGAAGTCCTTGGTCATGGTCTTGACGTTGCCCTGATCGTCCTCATAACTCAGGGTGATGGTTCCCTTCAGCGTGCCCGCATTGCTGGCCTGCACATTGAAATCCACCGAGTTTTCGGTACCGGCGGCAATGTTGCCCAGATACTGGCTCTGACCGGGGTTGGCGATGTTCTCACCGCTGATCTCGGCCGAAAGGTTGTTGATGGAGCTCTTGCCCTTGTTGACAAACGTAAGGGACACATAGCCTTCCTCGCCCAGATACAGGGTTTCGGGGGCTTCCAGATTGGTCAGTTCAAAGCGCTCGGGCTGCACCACGGGAACGGTCACGTTGGTGGAGGAGGACACGGCAACGCCGGTGTCTTTGCCCACAGCCGAGAGGGAGACCCCAATCGTGGCCACGCCGCCGGTGAAGTTCGCGCCCGGCAGCAGCTGGAAGCTGACGCTGGTACCGCTTCCGGCCGCCATGCTGCCAATGTAAGCCGTGCTGTTTCCGCTGGCCAGGGTCACACCCTCCGGCAGCGCCAGAGTGACCAGCAGATCGGTCAGGGCTTCATCGCCGGAGGTGCTCAGCAGATCCAGCGTCAGGGTGCACTCGTTGCCCGCCAGGGCGGTGCCTGCGGCCGCCCCCTGAACTGACGTGGCGATCTTATTGCCGCGCACCAGAATGGAAGGGGTACGGCTGTTGTCCTTGGTGGTGGTAACGCACTGCCCCATGGCGTGGCTCACGCTGCCTTGGGCCAGTATCGATCCCACATAAGAGATGTCCACATTAAAATTGTTGTCGCCGCCGTTGTAGATCACATCCCGGAACAACAGCACGTAGCGGCCTTCCACTGTATCAACCTGGCTTACCTCAGCCAGGCCGGTGTAGGTAAACGCGGCAGTATTCACACGGGCCGCAATGTGTTTGGCTTGAAGGCTGGTGTTCACTATGGACGGGTCCACAATGCTGAGAACTACATTTACCCGGTCTCCCTTTTCCACCTTGGTCACTTCACCGCCCGCCGAATTGGTCAGAGCATACGCTGTCAGATACGGGGCCGCCGCCGTAGGCGGCGCCGGAGTGGGCTCCGGAGTAGGCGGCGGAGTGGGGTTGCCACCATTACCGCTTCCGCTATCACCTGCTCCATCTTCCTGTCCCGTGCTCCCCGACGAGGCGGTTGAGGTAGAACTCTCGCTGCCTTTATTCTCTCCCGCAAAAGCCGTCATGCTCAGCAGTATGGCAAGGCTAGTCACCGCAGCAAGCAGCCGGCCCAGAGTTTTCATCCGTTTGTTCATGCGTCCATTCTCCTTACTTTGCATTGCGTTTTATCTTGATCGGGTTCTTAAAAAGATGCTTGCTGTGTCGGGCCTGTTTTTTGCCGCTGTCCTCTTTTTCATGGGCCAGTGCATCGGCCACATCCAAATCCTCCAGCTGGTCCACCCCGAGGGCGGCCCGGCCCGCGGCCTTTTCTTCTTCGGTCAGCACACGGTCACTCTGTACATTGCCGTCCGAAATGGTCACCACCCGGTCGGCACAGCCCGCAAGCTCCCGCTCGTGGGTTACCATCACAAAGGTAATACCGTTTTCCTTGGCCATTTTCAGGATACGCCCCAGCACCTTTCGGGTGGTCACCGTATCCAGGTTGCCGGTAGGCTCATCGGCAAAAATCACCTTGGGCTTGCACACAAACGCCCGGGCAATGCCCACGCGCTGCTGCTGGCCGCCGCTGATTTCAGTGGGGCGGTGGTCTGCACGGGAGGCAAGCCCCATGCGGGCCAGCTCAGCCTTGGCCAGTTCCAGCCGCGTTTTTCGGTCCACTCCCTGAAACATCAGCGGCAGGGCCACGTTTTCGGCCGCCGTCATGCTGCCCAGCAGATTGTAGCTTTGAAAAATGAACCCCAGATGCGCCTGACGGAATTTTGCCAGAGAATTTTCGTCCATCTCGCTGATGCAGTGCCTGCCGATAAACACCTGGCCGCGGGTCGGCTTTTCCAGGCCCGCCAGCTGGTTCAGCAGCGTGGATTTGCCGCTGCCGGAAGCACCGACAATGCAGCAGAACTCCCCCGGCTCAACGGCCAGCGAAACATCGTTCAGAGCCACCACTTTTTCTTTGCCCACGCGGTACACCTTGCGCAGGTGCTCCACCCGGATAATGGGCGCCATAGAACCACCTCACTTACTTGATTTGCAAACGCCCCACCATTCCGTGTATCCAGCCGGAAGCCGAGGATTTGAACACCCAATAATACAGCACCGCAAACACTTCGCGGAAATAACAAGGCAGCACAGCCGAGGCGTTGATGGATGCAGGCAGCTTGTCCACATCCGTAAAGCCTGCCATGGCTGCATATTTGCCCGCCCGGTAGCAGTGAAATGCGTTGGTCGCCAGCACAACCGGGTCGCCGGCAGAAATCCCACGCTCCGCCAGAAGCGGCCGGGAAAAGGCGAAATTCTCTTCGGTGGAGGTACTGGCGCATTCCGCCAGAACCTGTTCCTCCGGCACGCCCTTTTCCACCAGATACTGCTTCATAGCGCGGCCTTCCGGAATGGTTTCGCCGGGGCCTTGCCCGCCGGTGACCACCAGCAGCGTCTCCGGATGATCCATCCAATACGCATACGCCGCATCCAGCCGGCACTTGAGCAGGCTGGTAATGCGCTCGCCTCTCAGGCCGGCCCCCAGCACGATCACTGCCTTTTTCTCGCCCTTCGGCTGGTCGGAATATCCGCTAACTGCCACAAAGGCCAGCAGACACACAAACAGCGCCATGACGCAGCCAAACAGAATGGCCAGCACCCGCCCCACACCGTGGGAGCAAAACCGGTGAATGGGTTCGTGCCAGACGGCATACGCCAGCAGCCCGGCGGCCAGCCCATCGGTGAGCCACACGCCCAGGTTGCCGTTTGTGCCCCGCACATGACGTATCACGCAGGAGGCACACAGCACCAGCGCCGCACACCAGATGAGCGCCAGAAATAAGGAATGCTTCATCATGTACTTTTTCATCTCACATACGCTTGTGCAGGGGCCGCACCGCAGCAAAAAGGGGCAGGCGCCGAGGCCAGACCAATTGCCGGAATGTTTCTCAGCGCCCGCCCCTGGCTGTTCCGGAAGGTTCTTCTTCCGGAGATTCTCCACTATTATCAAAACGGGTCCGCTTGCACAATTATTTCAAAATTTTCAAAATTATTTCTTGCTTTTTATATAATTCCGCCGTTTCAACCTTTTTTCTTCTCACCGGTGCGCGGCTGATAATACATATATACCTGGCAGGGAATCATGCCATTGTACAGCTTGCGGCGCCGGGCTGCTTTTTTGCCGAAGTGCCGCTCGAAGTCGGCATCCGCCGTGATGACATACAGGCCCTGTCCGGGGTTCTGCTCCCAGCGGCTTCCCAGAACACCGGCCAGCTTGGCCGCCGTTTCCAAATCGCCCAGGCGCTCGCCGTAGGGCGGGTTCGTCAGTACTGTGGCCGCTGCATCCGGCACAAAGTCCGCCACGTCCGCCACCTCAAAATGGCAGCGCTCACCCACACCGGCCAGCTTGGCATTCTGGGTGGCCAGCTCCACGGCGGCGGGGTCAATGTCCCAGCCGAAGCCCTCAAAGGCAGCGTCCATGCGAACCTCGCTCAGCGCCTTTTCGCGCTGCTCGGCCCACACCTTCTGCGGAACAAAGCCGTAATGCTCTGCGCAGAACCGACGGCGCAGGCCGGGGGCGATGTTCATCGCCTTCTGGGCCGCCTCAATCACCATCGTGCCGCTTCCGCAGAAGGGGTCCTGCACCAGCGTATCGCGGCGCACACGGCCCAGATCCGCAATGGCAGCCGCCAATGTCTCCTTGATGGGGGCACCGGTGGCGTTTCGGCGGTACCCACGCTTGTGCAGGCCGTCGCCGGAGGTATCCAGCATGATCTCCACCCGGTTCTTGCGAATGGAGAACCGCAGCTTGTACAGTGCACCGGTCTCGGGCAGGGTGAGCACCTTGTGGCCCTTTTTCAGCCTCTCAACCACGGCCTTTTTCACGATCTTCTGGCAGGCCGGAACACTGGAAAGAATGCTGGACAGACTGGAGCCTTTCACAGGGAACTGGGCATCGGCGGGCAGCAGCTCTTCCCACGGAATGGAATACACCCCGTCAAACAATTCGTCAAAGGTGGTGGCGGTGTAGCTCTTCAGCAGCAGCAGCACCCGCTCGGCGCAGCGCAGGTTCAGGTTTGCCGCCGCAATGATCTCCGGCCCGCCGGTGAATGCAATGCGGCCGTCGGTAACCTGCACCTCTTCCGCGCCGATGCGCCGCACCTCAAAAGCCGCGGTGGATTCGGTGCCGAAATAGCAGGGGGCAATCAGATGATATTTCACGTTTCTTTTCCTCTCTGGGTCTCAAATTCATGGTGCTGCGCCGGAAAAGCCTCCTCCGCCGCAGCCGATTCTCTTCATTTTATCCGCGTTTCGTGCGCAAATGCAGCATTTGCACACGCCGCCAAAACACAAAAGCAGCCGCTGGGGGGTGGCCCCGGGCGGCTGTTGCGTCGGTATGCTTACCGCTTGCGGGAATATCCCCCGCCGCGGCGGTTTTCCGTGACACGTTTCAGGTCAGAGATTTTCTCTTCGCTCTGGCTCTTAAAGCGGGCCATCATATCCTCAAAGCTCATATCGCCCTGCGGCTGGCTGCGCTTGGGCTGCCATACACGGCCTCCATCGGCCCGCTGCTGGCGGCTGCCGCCCGGGCGGCCCTGCCCGCCGGCCCGGCCGCCCTGCTGGGGCCGGGGCGCACGGGGCTGCTGGGGCAGCGTGCGCTTGATGGAAAGGGCGATTTTGCCGTCCTCCGCAATGTTGATGACCTTCACCTTGACCGTCTGGCCTTCTTCCAGCACGGTGGAAAGATCCTGAATGAATTCGTTGGACACCTCAGAAATGTGTACCATTCCCGTCTTGCCCTCGGGCAGTGCCACAAATGCACCAAACTTTTTAACGCCGGTGACCTTGCCCTCTAAAATGCTACCTACCTCAAACTGCAATGCACGAAACCCCTTTTTGTCGTGTGTGAACTCCTCCGGCCCGCAAACAGGCATTCGCCCAGCCGAAGGGCGCGGTTACTTCCCGCTGATGTCGTAAAAAATCCGCTCACTGGGGCGGGCATAGCCCAGATCATCCCGGGCTGCCCGCTCAATGATGGCGTCATCGTTTCCGCTGCCGTCGCCGATCAGCCGCTTCAGCTCTTCGTTTTCCTGCTGCTTCTGCGTAATCTGCTCCTGCACATCGCTCAGTTCCTGCCGCTTGGCCGTGATCTGCACCTGGTTATAGATCAATGTTCCCACCAGATACACCGCGAGCACTGCGACCAGCCCTTTGCTCAGCGTGCCGGAAAGGCCGGCGCGCCGTTTTTTCTGTGCTTTTTTCACGCAGGCCACCTCCTTCGCCGTCGTGACGTTCAGCTTCTCCGCCTCATGACTTATTTAGAATTATACAATACCTTGGCGTTTTTTTGCAACTGTTTTGTGCGCCGAGCTTGTGCTTTTTTCTGTTTTTTCTCACGATAGGCCCTGCGCGCACATTCGGCCATCCGCCGCACCGGCCAGCCCACCGCCAGCGCCAGCAGGGCCGCCGGGCGGGTCAGCAGCCACTTGATCCACCCCTCCAGCGTGCGGGTGGCCGGGGCCAGCACGCTAAAATAGCCCATGTCCCCTGCCAGCAAAGCTGCCGCCATATACCAGCGCACCGTGCCCGCCCGGCTGCGGGAGGCCGAAAAGCTGCACAGCAGCACGGCCGCCAGGCAGAACGCTCCCACGTCCGCCGCAAAGCAAGCCGCCCTGCGGTCACCCAAAAGAAACCGCGCCAGATCGTACAGCGCCCCCAGCAAAAAGCCCAGCCCCAGGCAGCAAAGTGCATCCGCCGCCAGCGCGGGCGCTGCCTGTGCCGCCGCCATGCCGGCTCACCGCACAAGCCGTTTGAAAAATCCGGCCGGGCTTTCTTTCAGGTCCGCATACTGGATGGATTCAATCTTTCCCGCAATCTTCACCTCGCCGGTCTGAATGGACAGTTCGCTCACCTGAAGTTCCCGTCCACCCACTACCAGGCTACCCTGCTGGGTCTCCAGCGTGGCGCTGTATTCGTCGTAGCTGACAATGCGGGTAATTCCGGTGGCCGTCATGGCGCGACGGTCCTCCAAGATTAAATTGTGATGCCCCTGCGAGGCAGCTGCCTCCTGCACCGGGGCCGGGTACACCGTTTGGGCCATATCCTGCACCTTTCGTCCCACCGGGCGCACGCCATTCGTTCCACTGCCGGAGCAACGGCGTGCGGTTCCGTGTTTTTACCTCCGGGCGCACCTTCCATTTTGCCGGAAGGCCCCAGAGCCTTTGTTCCAGGATATGCCGGCCCGCTGCCGGATAGACCGCCAATGCGCCATCGCATTTGTTCGGTGCTGCCCTTACTCGATCACCTCATACATTTCCCGCGCCACGTCCTTCCGGTCCGGGCCTTCGGCGGCCAGCACGCGCACCTTGACCGGCTTGTTGCCGAAGGTGATCTCGATCACATCGCCCACCTTCACCGCATAGCTGGCTTTTACGGCCTTTCCGTTCACCAAAATGCGGCCGGCATCGGCCACATCGTTGGCTACGGTGCGCCGCTTGATCAAACGGCTCACCTTCAGGTACTTATCAATTCTCATAAGTGTTTCCCTCCATCTTCAGGGGTTCAAATCGGTAAGAAAAAGGGCGCTGCCCCATCATCAAAGGCAACACCCCATCCGGCGCGGCACAGGCAGCCAGCGAATCTCCGCTGCGCCGTCTCTGCTCTCGCCCGACTGATCGTTTCAGTGTAAAGCCGTCTTACTTGTTCACGGCGTCCTTCAGGGCCTTGTTTGCCTTGAAGGCGGGCACGGTGGCGGCGGCAATCTCGATGGGCTGCTTGGTGCGGGGGTCACGGCCGGTACGGGCAGCACGCTCGCGGGTCTCAAAGGTGCCAAAACCGGCCAGAGCGATCTTCTCACCATCCGCCAGCGCAGCGGTGATCACTTCCAGGGTGGTGTTGACGGCCTTCTCGGCGTCCTTCTTGCTCATATCAGCCTGAGCGGCCACTTTCGCAATCAAATCAGCTTTCGTCATTTTTTCTTACCTCCAAATTTCTATCAGCACAGAGCATCTGCTCTGTTGACGGCGTGGTTTCCTCTGCCTGTTTCACAAAGCGCTGGGTGGCGCGGGTCAGCGCCAGTTCCGGGTCAACTCCGGCCAGGCGGCAATAGGCAGTCAGGGCAAGCAATGCATCGCCCACCTGGGTCTCCCGCTCCGCCGGGGAGCTCTCATCCCCGGTCAGCAGCCGCTGCAGCTGCGCCCCGGCCTCGCTGCGGGCGGCGGCTTCATCTGCCGGACCAAAGCCGTAGCGGGCCGCCCGTTTCAGGGTTTTGCCCGCCCGCATCAGGGCCGGCAGTGTGGCCGGAACGCTCTCCAATTCATCCGTCAGGCCCGCCCGCCCTTTTTCCTGGTTTTTCAGTTCGTCCCAGGTGGAAGGCCCGGGTGCCGCCTGGCCCGCAAACACGTGCGGATGCCGGTAAATCAGCTTGCGGCACACACCGGTGCACACATCTTCCAACGTAAAGCGGCCCTGCTCTTCTTCCATTGCAGTGTGCAGCGCCACCTGCATCAAGATGTCGCCCAGCTCCTCGCAAAGGAGGCCGCTGTCCGCCAGGTCAATGGCTTCCAGAACCTCACAGGTCTCTTCCAGAAAATTCATGCGGATGGACTGGTGCGTCTGCACACTGTCCCAAGGGCAGCCGCCCACCGGGCGGCGCAGCAGGTGGATGATCTCCATCAGATCGTCCATTCTAAAGCGCTCTTTCCCGGTCAGCTCCATGTTGTGCTCCCTCTCCATAAGGCCGGCAGCTGCTTGTAATCCGGCCTCGCCCCTGCTCCAAACCCCCGCATTTCCATGCGAAGCTGTGTCTCATTCTATCTCAGATTTGACGGCTTTGCAAGTATTTTAGTCATTTTCGGCACAAAATCTTTGCTTTGCCCCCTGTTTTTCTGCTGCCTACCGGGTTTGTACGCAAAAAACGGCCCTGCCCGGCCGGAAATTCCCCGCAGGCAGGCCCGTTTTTCAATGCGTTGTTTTCTGCACTCAGCAGCCCAGATACGCCTTGCGCACCTCGATGTTGTTGGCCAACTCGGTGGCATCGCCCTCCATCTTCACGCAGCCGGTCTCCAGCACATACGCCCGATGGGCGATTTCCAGTGCCATTTTGGCGTTCTGCTCCACCAGAAGCACCGTCACGCCGTCCCGGTTTACGTCCCGGATGATGCGGAAGATCTCCTTCACCAGCAGGGGCGACAGGCCCATGCTGGGCTCATCCAGCAGCAGCATCTTCGGTTTGCACATCAGCGCACGGCCGATGGCCAGCATCTGCTGCTCGCCGCCGGACAAGGTGCCCGCCGGCTGGTTGCGCCGCTCTTTCAGGCGGGGCAGTAGCTCAAAAATGCGGTCGTAATCGTCCTGAATGGCCTCTTTTCCATCGTTGCGGATGTAGGCGCCCAGGGTCAGATTCTGCTGCACGGTCAGGCCGCTGAACACACGGCGGCCCTCCGGCACCTGAGACAGCCCCAGCCGGATGATCTTATGGGCCTCCATCTTCTGGATGGGCTGGCCGCAATAGATAATCTCGCCGTTCTTGGGCCGCAGCAGGCCCGAAATTGCATGCATGGTGGTGGTTTTGCCCGCGCCGTTTGCACCGATCAGCGTCACGATCTCGCCCTCGTTTACATGAAACGAGACGTTCTTGATGGCGTGGATGGAACCGTAATATACGTCAATGTTCTTGACCGAAAGCATTTCTCCCATGGTCAGTCACCTCCCAGATAGGCCGCAATGACCTTGGGGTTATTGCGCACCGCATCGCCTGTGCCCTGTGCCAGCTCACGGCCGTAGTTCAGCACCGTGATGTACTCGCAGATGCCCATAACAAAGTTCATATCGTGCTCAATGAGCAGCACAGCAATGCCAAAGGTATCCCGCACAAACTTGATGGTGTTCATCAGCTCGGCCGTCTCATTGGGGTTCATGCCCGCGGCCGGCTCGTCCAGCAGCAGCAGCTTCGGATTGGTGGCCAGTGCCCGGGCAATCTCCAGCTTGCGCTGCTTGCCGTAGGGCAGGCTGGATGCCTTGAGTTTGGCTTCCTTGTCCAGATCAAAGATCTTCAGCAGCTTCATGGCCTGCTTGTTCATCTCACGCTCCTTCGTGTAGAAGGAGGGCAGACGAAGCACGCCGGTCCACATGGGATAGCGCACCTGGTTGTGCAGGCCCACTTTTACGTTATCCAGCACGGTCAGGTCGTTGAACAAACGGATGTTCTGGAAGGTGCGGGCAATGCCGGCTTGGTTGATGGTGGCCGGCGGCAGGCCGGTGATGTTCTTGCCGTCCAGGATGATGTCCCCTTCCGTGGGCTTGTACACACCGGTAAGCATATTGAACACGGTGGTTTTGCCCGCGCCGTTGGGGCCGATCAGGCCATACAGCTGCCCTTTTTCAATTTTCAGGTCCAGCTGAGAGACCGCCTGCAGGCCGCCGAACGCAATGCCCAGGTTTGAAACTTCAAGCAGTGCCATGGCTTAGCCCTCCTTCTTTTCTTTGCCAAACGTTTTCCGCAGCTTTTCGGTCATCTGCTCGCGCCACTGAACCATGGCCGGGGCAGAGTTGAAGAGCATCATCAGGATCAGCACAATGGCGTAGATGAGCATCCGGTAATCGTTCAGGCTGCGCAGCAGCTCCGGCAGCACGGTAAGCAGCGCCGCCGCAAGGATGGAACCCAGCATATTGCCCATACCGCCCAGAACCACGAACACCAGAATCAGAATGGAGGTATTGAAGTCAAACTTGGTGGCAATGATGGCGTTCTGGGCCTGGCCGTACAGGGCGCCGCCCGCACCGGCAATGGCCGCGGAGATGACAAAGGCCATCAGCTTGTACTTGGTCACATTGATGCCCACGCTTTCCGCAGCAATGCGGTTGTCCCGCAGGGCCATAATGGCACGGCCGGCCCGGCTGTTCACCAGATTGAAGATCACAAACAGCGCAATGAGGATGAGGATGAAGCCGGCGGCAAACGTGGCCGTCTTTTTAATGCCGGGCACACCCATGGGGCCGCTGAGGATCATACGGCCGCCTTCGCCCAGTACAATGGTGTTGTTCAAAAAGCTGGCGTGCAGTCCATTCGCATCCATGCCGATGTACAGGTTGTTCACGATGGATTTGATGATCTCGCCGAAGGCCAGCGTAACAATGGCCAGATAGTCGCCGTTCAGGCGCAGAACGGGAATGCCGATGAGCACGCCCACGATGGCCGCCAGCACGGCGCCCACCAGAACAGCCACGGTCAGCCGCAGCGCGGAAGATTGCACGGAATCCTGCATGGCCGAGGCCGTGACGGCGCCCGCAAACGCGCCGACGCTCATAAAGCCCGCATGGCCCAGGCTCAGTTCGCCCAGAATGCCCACGGTCAGGTTCAGGGAGAGCGCCATCAGCACATAGGCACAGATGGGCACCAGCTGGCCCTTCATGGTGGAGGACAGCACCCCGGCGCTGCCCAGACACTGGAACAGCACGAAGGCCGCCACCACCACGGCATAGGTGATCACATTGGTGCGCAATGTTTTATTGGTACGCAAACTTCTCATAGTTCCACCTTACACTTTCTCGCGGATCTGCTTACCCAGCAGACCGGTGGGCCGCACCAGCAGCACAACAATCAGCACAGCGAACACAATGGCATCCGACAGCTGGGTGGAAATGTATGCCTTGGCAAAAATCTCAATCACGCCCAGCAGAATGCCGCCCAGCAGTGCGCCGGGAATGGAACCGATGCCGCCGAACACCGCCGCAGTGAATGCCTTGATGCCGGGCATGGAGCCGGTGGTGGGCACCAGGGTAGGATACGCCGAGCACAGCAGCACACCCGCAATGGCGGCCAGTGCCGAGCCGATGGCAAAGGTGAGCGAGATGGTGGTGTTCACATTGATGCCCATCAGCTGCGCCGCACCCTTATCCTCCGAGCAGGCCTGAATGGCCTGTCCCATCTTGGTGTGCTCAGTAAACCAGGTGAGCACCAGCATGATGACCACGCACACCGCAATGGTGATCAGGGTGGCATACGAAACGCTCAGCTGGCCGCCCGCAAACTGAATGCCGCTTTTCACGGTCTGGGTGCCGTCGGCGTTCTGCTGGGTGACCACCAGGAAGGACGGGAAGATCTTGGGGTTGGAAGTCCACAGCAGCTGGGCCGCGTTCTGCAAGAAGTAACTCACGCCGATGGCGGTGATCAGCACGGCCAGCGAAGGCGCCGAACGCAGCGGTTTGTAAGCCAGCCGCTCGATCACCATGCCGAGCACGGTGCACACCACCATGGCCAGCAGAACGCCCACAATGGGAGGCAGCCCAAAGGTGGACACCGCAAAGAAGCAGATGTACGCGCCCACCATGATAATGTCGCCGTGGGCAAAGTTCAGCATTTTTGCAATGCCGTATACCATGGTATAGCCCAGGGCGATGATGGCGTACACGCTGCCCAGGCTGATGCCGTTGATCAGGTGGTTCAGGAAGGTAAGCACAAATACACACCTCAATTTCTGTCTGGGGCCCGAAGGCTCATTCCGGGCGTTCCGCAACGGAACCCGCAAGGACCGGGATCCACCCCTGTTTGTGATTTCCGCACAAAGCCATGCGCTTTGGCGGGCCGATCGGCCGTGAGGCCGGAATGCAAAAGAAGGGCTGCCGGAACCCGGCAGCCCTTCGGGCCTTGAATTCAATTCGGCAGCCCTTGCAAACGCTGGGTAACGATGCAGTTGGCCGTGCCTTAGTCCATGCCGACGTAAGCGCCGTTCTCAATCACCATGCCCTTGGGGCTCTTGGTCACTTCGCCGCTCTCACTCCAGGTCATGCCCTCGCCGGTCAGGCCGTCAAACACGAAGTTGGGAGAGGTGAACTGCGCGATCAGGGCATCGCACATATCGCTGGCAGAGGCATCCGAAGCCACGCCGGACTCGGTCAGCGCCTGGTAGATGGCGTACACACAGTCATAAGCGTCTGCTGCAAACTGGTTGGGAGTCTCACCGTACTTTTCGTTGTACTTGCTCACAAAGCTCTGGGTCTTTTCATCCTGAGCATCGGTGTTGAAGGGGGTCAGCAAAATGACGCCCTCAGCCAGGGACTTGTCGAAGCCGTCCAGGGTCAAAATGCCGTCCATGCCGTCCACGCCGAAGAACTTGGGCGCATAGCCGATGTTGTTGGCCTGGGTCAGAATCAGAGAGGCCGCATCGTAGTACATGGGCAGGAACAGCAGATCGGCGCCGCTGTTTTTGGCATCGTTGATCTGCACGGAGAAGTCGGTCTGGCTGTCCGAGGTGAAGGTGGTGGTGGAAACCACGTCCAGGCCCAGCTCCTGAGCCTTGTTCATGAAGCTGTTGTAAATGCCGGTGGAGTACACATCATCGTTCTTGTAGATGATGGCGATCTTGGTGCCCAGGTTCTTCTCGCTGATGTACTGCGCAGAAGCGGAGCCCTGGTTGGGGTCCATGAAGCACATCTGGAAGGCATTGTCCTTCCGGGGCACGTCGATGGTGCCGGTCAGGGGGTTGGCCACGCCGCCCAGAACGTCGGTGCTGGAAGCGGAGGGGGTCAGCAGGAAGATATGGTCGCCGTTGCTCTCAGCAGAGGTGGCAACACAAGGGGTGGAAGTAACGGAACCCAGGAACACCTGCATCCCCCAGTCCTTCAGGGTGTTGTAGGCGTTGACGGCCTTCTCTGCATCGTGGGTGTCGTCCTCATACTTCAGGTCGAACTGCAGGCCGCCCAGAGCGTTGATCTCCTCAACGGCGATCTCCGCGCCGCGCTTGGCCGCGTTGCCGTAAATGGCTGCGCCGCCGGTCAGGGGGCCGGTGCCGCCGATTTTGACGGCGCCCTCAGCAGCGGTGCTGCTGGAAGCGTCGCTGGCTTCCGAAGAAGCCGCAGAACTGCTGCTGCCGCCGCAGGCCACCATGCTGAACGCCATGACCAGGGCAAGACCCATACAGATCACTTTTTTCATTGTAGTTTCCTCCTTGATGGTTAAACCGCATCTCCAAAGCGCTTCGGCCGATGCCGCCGTATGGTTGGCCCGGCCGCCCTCTTCTTCACGTCTTTGCTTTGGTGATGTGATGACTTTTATTATACTGGTTTCCATTTCCTTCTGCAATAGAATATTTCACCATAGATTTCTTTCATTTTTACCTGTTTTCCGCCACTATCCACAGAAATTTTTATATTTTTTGGATAGTTGCGCCAAAATGTGTTTCTGCGGCGTACACACTCGTTTCTCAAGCAATTTCACCCGCCCTGTTTCCCCGCAAAAGGCAGCCCCTCTCGCATCGCCCAAGACAAAATATTCTCCCCCACCGCATTGCAAATGCAGGAAGATTCTGACATAATAGATTTGTATCATTTTGTGCTGCCGCAGCCTGGCAGTGAGGAGACGCCGCGCGGGGCCTTTCCCTGCACGGTGTACCGGGCGGCGGTTGTTTCATCAATGTAATGGGGGCGTTTGTTTTGAAACTTCTGGAAGATCGTATCCGCAAAGAAGGCCAGGTTCGGGCCGGCAATGTATTAAAGGTGGACTGCTTTTTGAACCACCAGCTGGATGTGCGCCTGCTGGACGCCATCGGCGCAGAATTTTACCGTCAATTCAAGGATGCCGGCATCAACAAGATCCTGACCATCGAGGCTTCCGGCATTGCCATTGCCTGCATGGCAGCCCGGTACTTTGATGTGCCCGTGGTGTTCGCCAAAAAGGCCAAGAGCAAGAACCTGGACGGCGATGTGTACACCTCCGTGGTGCACTCCTACACCTACGGCCGCGATTACAACATCACCCTGGCCCAGAAATTCCTCGGCCCTGAGGATCGGGTGCTGATTGTGGACGATTTTCTGGCCGTGGGCAAGGCGATGAGCGGCCTGCTGGATGTATGCCAGCAGGCTGGCGCTCAGGTGGGCGGCATCGGCATTGCCATTGAGAAGGGCTTCCAGTCCGGCGGCGCCGCCCTGCGGGCCGCAGGCTATCGGCTGTCCAGCCTGGCCATTGTGGACGCTATGAATGAGGAAACCGGCGAGATCACGTTCCGTCCCCAGGAGGATTGAGCGGCAGTTTCCCGGCTTTGCGCACCGTATAAAAAGCAGAAGCGGCAGGTCCGAACGGATCTGCCGCTTCTGCTTTTGTTGATTCCGGTTGGGAACGCGCCGCCCTATCGTCTCGTCGGCAAGTCTGTCCAAGCGCGCCTTTCCGGCAGCGCCCTCTGCTCCCCATATTGCCATTAATGTCATGCCCATGCATCGCGGCCACGGTGAATGCTCAGGTGAACGGATTCTTCCCCTCGTCCAGCGGCTCCCGCAGGGCGTGAAGCACCGGCAGCGGATTCATTTTGTACAGCGCCAAACCCAGCCCAAGGACCGCGCCGAATGTTCCCCCGCCCAAAAAGTCATGGCCGGCCGCAAAGAACAGCCCTGCCGCCAGCAGGCAGCCGCCCATCCACATCAAATAGCGCAGGATGACCCGGCCTTTGGCCTCCCACGCCTCCCGCCTGCCGCGGTTCACCGCCCGGGCGTATTGCAGGGCCTGGCCGTCCAGCCCGCGCAGGCGTTCCAGGGTTTCCCAGCTTTTTCGGGCGGGCGCAATCATCAGGGGCCGCGGGGCCAAATTCTCAAAATTTTCCGTGGCCGCCTGCAACGTCAAACGATACAGGCGAACCTCGTCGGGCTGTTGGTCCATCAAGGGGGTCAGCAGCCCCACCGCCTCGTACCAATTTCCGGCCCGCAGATGGCGCACCGCCCGATCAACGTCCTGGTCGAACCGGCGAAGCTGTTCTTCCTGTGCAGGGTCCGCCACCGGCCAACCACAGCAGTCGCACTCCCGCCGCATCCGGCTCCGGTTGTAATGGCAGGCAGGGCAGCCGCATTGCGGGCATCGCCAATCGCTCATCCTGTCACCTTCTCTCTGTCATCCGGCTTTGTTCCGTCAGCGGCGGGGCGGCTTTGCGGGCAGCGGCGGCACCGGTTTGTTCCGGGGCGCCGGGTCGGCAGCCGGCGTAGGTTCAGGGCGGTACGGCGCACACAGCACCGGGGCAGGCGTCTCTGCCTGCTGGGCATATCCGCCGTCTGCGCATTCCGTCCGGTCATCCGTCACAGCCTCCTCCGGCTCCATCCAATCCAGCGGCTGCACCGCAGGCAGTTCCCCGTGGGCGGTCGCAGCCGCCATCGGAATCAGCACCCCAAGAATGGCCAGCGTCATCGCCGCCAGGGCAAAGCCCGCCGTGCGCAGGCTGGCGTTCACCGCCAGAAGCACCGCTCCCACCAAAATGGTAAAGGCCTGGGCTGCCCCGGCCAACGCCGCTGCCCCGGCGGCCCGGCGCAGGCCATACCGCCAACACAGCAGGCAGGCATACAGCGGCAGCGCCAGGGTGAGCACGGTGCCCACCCCATGCACCAGCCAGCTGGCCGCCGCCATGGCAGGGGCCAGCCAGAAATAAAACAACTGCGGCAGCGCCATCAGGGCCAGCAGCGCGGGCAGTGCCATCCACCAAAACCGATTCGTGTTCCGCTCCATGTTCCGTCTCCTCCTGTTCAGTTGTCGTGTAATTTCGTCAATCCGGTTCAGTTCGTTCCGTGGTTCGTGTGCAGCGGCTGGCCGCAGTGGGGGCAAACCGCCGCCTGCGGGCTGACGCTGCCGTGGCAGCAGGGGCACTGCCGTAGCCGCCCCGGCAGCGGCGGCGTACCCACCGGGCCGCCGGTTTGTGCCATCGAACCCACCGTTTGCTGCAACGTAGGCCAGAGCTGGCTCAGCAGCAGCGCCTGCGCCAGAGGGGCGGTCATCCCGCCGCCGCTTGCCTCACCGGCACTGCTGCCGCGGGCGGGCAGACCCGTCATGGCTTCTGCCAGCGTGCGCCGGTCTAGGTTTCCGCCCCAGATCCGTTCCAGATGGTCCTTCTCCAGGTCAGTCTGCGTGCGGCCCGCGGCCTCTTTGCTTTCCAGTTCGTGCAGGCGTGCCCAGCCTTCATCGGAAATGTTCACGGCCGTTACCGAAAACTGTTCCAGGCTCAGGCCATACTCCGCCAGTGCCTGGGCCAGCGGGCCGCGGGTCTCGGTGCCAATGGCCCCAAGGCTGCGGTTAAACTCCACAATGGTATGGCGGTTGAGCGCCACGGCCAGATTCTGCCGCAGCGGGGCCAGCATCAGCTGGCGCAGGCAGGGTTCCAGATCCTCATCAGAAAACACGGCCCGATAGGTGCCCACCATCGTTTCCAGCGTCCGCAGAGGGTCCGTAATGCGATAGGCCAGGCTGCACGAGGCCAGCGCCTCCATGGTCAGGCGGTAGCGCCGCTCCTCAAACGGGACCGGCCCGGTGCCCAGCTGCATGAATTTCGTTTTCTGGGTGGACACGAAGAACACGGTCACGCTCACCGGCGCTTCCCCGCCGGTCATCAAATTGCACAACCGCACGAAGAAGGGGTCCACCCCGGTCATCAGTTCATAGCGCCCGGGCCAATATGGCCCGACCACCTGCCCATTGAGGGCGACAAAGGCCTGGGTTCCGGCCGGCACCAGCAGTACGCTGCCGTTTACCACCGTCCGTCCCGGGCCGCAAAGCTCCGGAATCACGTGAATCAGGCTGTTTCCGCCCGGATCACGAATTACCCGCTGCAGCATGGGTACACCTCCTGTTGATTCAGCGGCCCGCCTGTTTCATAAGGGCAACGGCCCCCAGCGAAGCCACATGGTAAATGTTCCAGCATCCCGGCAGGCCACGCAGGGCCGCGTTGACCGCCCGGCTCATCTGCGCATCGGTACACGACGGCTGCAGCTGCCCATAAGCCATGCCGCCCCGCTGGGCACCGCTGCGCAGATGGCCGGCCAGTTCTGCCAGCGAACAGACGCTGTGCCCGTGCAGCCGGTAATAGCTGTACGTCTGGGTGCAGCAGGCGGGCAGGTTCTGCCCGGCAAACCCGCTGTGATCCCGTGCGATCTGCTCGTCCGTCAGGTTGAAGTACCGATAGAGCATCACGCCCTTTCCCGGCTTCTCCCAGGTCACATCGCAATGCACCGGTTCGCCGTTCAGCCAGACCATCGCCCAGCAGTGGTTCTCCGTGCGCCCTTTTCCGAGAACCTGCACACAGGTCACTCCGGCCCGGCGCAGGCAGTACAACAGCAGGGCGTTCTGCCCCTCGCACACCCCCCGTGAGGCCAGCATCGGCCCCACCAGATTGTGCTCCTGCTCGCTTCGGGTGTTCTGGTAGCGCAGTTGCCGGGCCAGCCGGCTGTAAATCAGCTCTTCTCGCTGCACCAGGCTCTTATCCGCCGTCCCGGCCATCAACGGAAGCATTTTCTGCCGAAAAGTCGTCTTCAGCGTCTCGATCTCCGCAGGCGTATAAAGAATTTGCAGCCGCAGCCGCCCTTCCCGCCCGCCGCTGGAAAAAAAGGTCATTTTTCGCCCGAGAAAAAAGTACTCCGGCCGGTCATGGCGCAGAGCCTTGCAGGCGGCAAAGGCATCGCGGTCTGCCCGATCCCGCTCCTCCAGCGTCAGCGGAACCTCGGCGCGGTAATCTCCTCCGGCCAGGCGGCTGTCCAGCACATCGTAGAACCGTCTCGCCTGCCTGGGCAGCCGGTCCCCGTAAAAATAGCGGCCCAGGGCGCGCGGCTCGCTCATATCAGCTCTCCTCTCCCTTCGGCTTGCCCGGAATCGTCAGTGCAACGCGCACCTTGGTACAGCGGCGCAGCTTTCCGGTAACACAGCGGACGGCACCTTTGGCCCCGTCCATGCGCAGGCAGCGGCTGGCCAGCTCCATCAGCGCATCCACCGGGAACTCCGTCATCGGGGGTTCCGTCTCCGCCGGGTGCGGCGCTTCTTTGGCCGCGGCCTTTTCCGTGCGGCGGCATACGATCACCTGGGCATTCTCAAAGTTTTTGCCGATGCTGGCCAGCATCTGGCGGCGGATGGGGTCGCACACAAAAATGCACACCGGCGCTTTGGCCGCCCGGGCTTCTCCGCTGCTACGATCCGTCCCGGACCAGAACACACCCAGATCCGGGTGGGTGTGGCCCTCCAGGCAGTATTCACTGGGCCCGTACTCCAAAAACGGGTCCACCACACACCCCTGGGCATCCCGGTTGAAGCGCTTTTCGTCCCGAAGGTACTCGTCCCGGTAATACTCCAGAAAGTCCAGCCCCGGGTTGTTCTCCCCGTTGGGGCCAAGGCCGGAGGCGGAGCTTCTCGTCCGGTTCATGGTGTGCACCTGCAGAAAGTGGCTGACCACCACATTCACCCGGCCGTCCTTCTCCAGGAAGAAATGCCCCAGCCCGATGTATTTCTGTTCCAGATGATTCATTGGGGAACGGCGGCCGTAGCTCACCATCATGGTCAGCTCTTCGGCGGCTTCAGGCAGAAAAAACACATAGTGCCGGCCTTTGCCGTGGCGCTCTGCCTGAAAGCTGCCGCAGTTCTTTTCAATCACCGCTGCAATCTCCACCGCACTCAGCACCGGATACGTGCGGGCCGGCGTAATGGGGCGCGGCGGCAGCGGCGGGCAGTTCTTTTTCACTTCCATCGCATCTTCTCCTTTGCCTGCGGGCTCTGCCCGGCGTTTTGTTTATCGCCTGCCGGGCAATTCCATCGTTTTTTCAGCTGCGGCGCGGCAGCGGGGGCGGCGCGCCCAGGCCGGAGGCGGCACGGCGCACTGGAAGCGGCGGCCGCTGCGGGGCCTCCAGCAGCTTGGGCGAAATGGTGGGAAAGCGCCCGCTCGCCACGCCGGCCCGGTGCCAGTCTGCCACGTCGCCGTTGGCCATGGAGTCATAGCGGGTCACGGCCGGATCATGGATCATATCCTTCACCAGCTTTTCCGCCACCGTGAGCATCGAGCTGGTATAAATTTTCCATTCGTCAATGCAGGCGGCCCCGCTGCGGAACACGTTGGGGCTGGCCAGCCGCCGCTTCGCCGGGTAAGTGGCTTTCACGCTTTTCAGCGGATAGCCCAGAAACACCGCCACCTCCGCGCTCATGGAAGAGCAGCTCTTGGGGGAAGCGTCGTCCCGGTCGGTAAGGTAATGGCTGGGGGCGTGTACCGTGATCCGAAAACGGAACTCCTCGCCCGATTCGCAGGCCGCCTCCTCCACCGTCACATACCGGGGGTTGAACATTCCCCGCAGAACATTCCAGTCGTTGCGGATGGCTTCGCGGGATTCCTCGTCCGAAATGGAAACGGGCACACTGCTGCCCCGCTCGTCCGTATAAGTCGTGCTGTACGCCATGCTGCTCCTCCTTTTATTCCAAGTGCTGCACCCGGTGCATCTGCTCCGGGTCGCCCCGCAGGGCAAACACAATCGTTTCCCGGCTGCCATCGGCCTGTGTGCAGCACACCTTCAGATGTGCTCCCAGCGGGTAGCCCAGCTGAAACAGGGTCCGTTTCTTCAGTTCCGGGTCGCTTTGGGGCGAAAATGCATAGAGCACATCGTCCATCGCAAAATCCACGTCATACCGGGCCGGGCGGCCGGCGTCACGGCAGGCCTCACAGCGCAGATCCTGCAAAAAGGTACGGCCCTCGTGCTGCATCACCGAAATGGGCGCACCGCAGACATGGCACAGGTCGCTGCGGATGAAGCCGGTGTATGTGTGTTCGTTGTAATTCAGCCAGTGAACCTGCAGCTCAAACGGCACATGGTCCAGCCGGGCGGCAATCTGCTCCAGCGCCTGCCCCAGCGTGGTTTCCAGCACCGTGCCCTCCAGCCAGAGGATTTCCTTCGGCGGCTGAACGGCACAGCCCGGGCAGCCCCGCTTTGCCTTTGGGTGGGTCACGGTCAGTTCCATCGTCGGGTAAGCGTAGTAGGTCAGGCGCCGGTTCATAGCCCCTTTCACGCCGATCACCTGCGCGCGGAACTGCTCCGCCGTCAGGTTTGCCGCATGGCTGCTGGCCAGCCCGCTGGTGCGTACCGGCACCGTCTCACCATCCACGGTGCGCAGCTGCGGCCCGCTGCAGGAGGTGCGCACGGCTCCGTTTTCCAGCCAGCGCTCGTCCATCAGACAGCGCAGGCAGAACTCGCGGCCGTCCAGCATGACGCTGCGCGCCATCTCGTCCTGCGTTCCGTCCATGATCACCACCGGACGGCGCTCCGGCGGCAGCTGCATCCACAGCTCGTTGAACAGAGCCTTGGCCGCGTAATTGTCCAGGCACAGCACCACCACATCGTAGTCCGCCAGTGCCTCCGGGCCGATCCTGCACAAGTTCGTATCCACCCCATTTGCGGTGCAGCCTTCTTCCAGGAACGGCTGCACCCGCCGGGCAACGCACCGGGCCTTGTTTTGGCCCACGTCTTCCGGCGTGCGCACCAAGCAGCTGTGCTTCGCGGCGTTTTCCAACGTAAAATTGTCAAAATCGAGCAAGTCCAGGCTGCAGCCCATTTTTACCAGCGCTTCAGCCACGTTGGAGCCAACCGCGCCCGCGCCGCAGATGAGCACCCGTTTGCCGCCGAACAGTGGCCGATAGACCGACAGCTTCAAAGGATTGTACAGACGATCCTCCATCATTTCCTCCTGTTCCTTTCCGCCCCGCGGCCTCACAGAATGGGCCGCCCATTGGGGGCGATCCGGTGGCCGTTCGGGCACCGATAGCATCCGGCTCCGTCATTCCAGAAAATTTTCTGGGGCTGCCCCGGCAGGTTCCGCGCCCGGTCGATTGGGCAGCACGGGAACTGATCCGGCCGAATGCCCCGCGGCCCCGCGCCTACTACCGGGAGAGTCCGCCGCGCCGCCGGTTCCGGCTGCACAGGCCGTGCAGCCCGCGTGTTCCGGTGGTTGATCGGCTCTTCCCGCCTTGCGGGCCGTGCAGGCCGCACGTTTGTCGGTGCGGCCAGGCTCGGCCGACTTCCTCCAGGCTGCCGCCGCGCCGCCGGGCGACTCGGGCTGCCCCGCCTCTGCGGCAGAGGCGGGGGTGGCTGTCTGCTTTTGGGCGATGGTTCGCTGCGGCGGTTCAGGGCCATCCAGGCAGCCCCACCGCCCAGCAGCAGAATCACCCCCGCTGCAATGCAAATCCAGTTCAGCATGTCCGATTCCTTCCTTGTTCCTCGGTGTTTTTCAAAACGAGGTCAAGCCACGACGCCATCGTCCGAAATGGTCAGCACATCGCCGTTCATCAGGCCCATGCCCTCCACCGTCTCGTTTTCATCGCAGCTCTCCACGCCGGTGCGCTTGTTCACAAAAACCAGCTTGGCCGCATCCCGCCGGATTCCCAGATCCTGCGCATATGCGTCCAACAGCTGGCCCATGGTGTTGCCGCCCACCACCGGAACCTTGGCGTAGGTCACGCCGCTTCCCTTGTTCACCAAATCAATCTCCATCGTGGTCTGGGTGGTGCTGTCCTGCATGGTCGCTTCGCTCACATCGAATTTGTTCCGTTCCGTCATGGTTCGTCTCCCTTTCTGCACTCATACTGTGTGTTGTATCCGGATTCCGCAGCCTTTTGTCAAAAGCCCGTGTCCGGATTTCCTTATGTCAAAACTCTCGATGGCGGACGCATATTGTCGGATATGGGATGCAGATTTTCAAAATTTTCCGCAATTGGTAGAATCTTTGCAAAACAGCAAAGCCGCGATGTCTGTGCACCGCGGCTTTGCTGCTTTATTTTATATGGCATATGGTACGATCGTGCCCGCACGAGAAAGGCTTTTCTGCATCAGTGCTGCTTACTGCCGAACCATTGGCTTTGGCTACTCCCTGCATTCCATAGGATATGCCGCACCAAAACGGCTTCGCAAAAAGCGGCCCGGCAGCGTGGGAATGCTGCCGGGCCTGATTTTGAAAAGGTAGCGTTCGTGTACTGGACAGGAGAAGCTACTAGCATTAGTATACAGTCTCACAAATGAAAAATCCGTCGTTTTCTGTCGTTCAAACTCTTTCATTTTTGCGGGGCATACAGCTCCGAGCAGGTCATCCGCCGGGGGCTGGAGGCCCTGGCTGCCCAGGGCGTGGGTGCCTGCACCTACCCCAGCGGCCATGTGGACACGCTGGAGACCGTGGTGCGCCGTGCCATGGTGACCGGCATCAACCAGACGGCCATTGACATCTCGCTGCACAATGCCCGGCAGCTGAACTGCCGCTTTATGGAGCTGAGCGCCCACAGCGGTGCCCGCACCGGAGACGGCGGGCCGGACTACACCAACCACAGCTGGTGGCAGGGGCAGATTGTGAGCCTGGACGGCGAGCCTGGCTACCTGAGCCTGAAGGACATTGGCTACGGCGATGTGAAGGGCTTTGGCGGCGCAAACTGCCGCCACAACTGGCACCTCTTTTGGCCGGGCATCAGTACGCCCGCCTACACCCCCGAAGCGCTGGCGGAGTACAACGCCCCGGAAATCCCCTGGCAGGGCCAGCTTCTCACCGAAGAGCAGGCCCGGCAGAAACAGCGGGCGCTGGAGCGGCAGATCCGCCGCGCGAAACGGGAATGCATTGTGGCCGAGGAATGGGGCGTACCCAGCGAGGAAAGCGCCGCAAAGGCCCGCCTGGCCCGCGCCAGGGCACGGCTGAATGCGTACCTGGAAGAAACCGGCCTGAAGATGGATGAGGGAAGGACGGAGGTGGCTCATTCTCGTCTATCCACAGTGCAACAAGTTAATTATTCAGATAATGTCACTTTATCCCAACGTGCAGACATTGAAGCCGAACTCTCTATCATCCCTGAGGAGCAACGTAAACTGGCTGAATCGCAAATTTGTTCTATTCGCGTTGTAGGGGAGAACGAAAGTAGCGGATATGATTCACGCACAAAAGAAATTCTTCTTTCCACCGCAAGACCTGCCGGTGCGGCAATTCATGAATACGGGCATGCCTTAGAGCGTGCTCTTGATCTTGCTCATAATTCAGAATATATATCACTCCGAAAAAGCGGCTTAAATCTTGAAAATTTAGAAAGTCTGGTTTATGATGATGACACATTCATGGAAGGAATTTGGCGCTTTGAAAACGATAAGTTCATTTCCATTTATCAAAGCCGAGTTTACCTGCATCCGGAATACGGCTTACTAACCCGTGATGGCTCAAAAGTGAATGATGCCTTGATGCTTGAATACTTCAGCGAGGGTTACCGAGCTTACTATTTGGAACCCGCACTATTGAAAGCGAAAGATCCGGCTCTTTATCGCTTTATCGGAGGACTAACTCATGACAAAAAGTGAATTGTTGGCTTGTCCCGATCCGCGGAAAATATGGCAGGCAATCAAAGATGATCCGTTATTGCGGAAGGATCCTGAAATTCTTAACCACGCTGCAAAACTTACCGCTGTGGAAGAAGCACAGCGTGTCAATGCGTTCTTTGGCGATCCTGACGCCTATGCTTCCGGTTTACACATCGACTACGCTCCGCGTAAACGCAAATAAATAATCTCTACCTGCAGAATACGGGCAGAACACGCCTACCTCGCCACATGAAGCCGGGGTAGGCATTTTCATGCCCAAAATCAGAAAGGACCCTCTATGAAGAAGATTTTTCTCGCGATTGCCCTTGCTGCATCCATCCTGTTGTGCGGCTGCTCTGAGGCAGATAAGGCGAACGCCAACATCTCGAAACAGGCGGACTACTTCGAGAGTGAGCGCAAGATCACCGTTTACAACGCCCGCACTGATAAGGTCATCATGGAAGCCGAAGGCTACATGTCCATCTCTAACAACTCCAGCAATGAGCTGGTCTGCACGGTGAAAATCGGCCCGGATACCTACCGCAAGAATTATATCTACCTCAACAGTTATACCATGTATGTTGTCGAAGATATCACCGGGACGCACACAGACCCGTATCACTACAAGCTCTATTTCCACACGGATGTTTTGCCGAGCGTGGAAGTCAAGCCGTAAATCTCCCAGCAACTTTAAGCACTGTGCAAAATGCATGGTGCTTTTTTCATGCCCATTTCGCCCGCATGAGGGCGGCATGGGCCCCATCGCAGCGGGCAGTGCGTACCCTGCCCGAAACCGTTTGCGGAAGGAAAACCGCGTTACCAAACCGTGGTTTCACACCCAGAAAGGAGTTTCCCACCATGAAACGCGAAGATGTGAAAAACAAGATTCCCGGCATCACCGACGAGCAGCTGGACTGGCTGATGGGCGAAAACGGCCGGGACGTGACCGCCGAACGAAAAAAGGCTGACGGTCTGCAGGCCCAGGTGGACAGCCTGACCACCCAGGTGGCCACGGCTCAGGACGGCCTGAAAGCCTTCGGCGAGCACAAGCCCGAGGATTTCGCCGCCGCCCAGCAGCAGATGAAGGAGCAGGCCGACGGCTATGCCTTCGACTCGGCACTGAACGGCGCCATCCGCGACGCAAAGGGCCGGGATGTAAAAGCCATTCGCGGCATGTTGGATCTGGATCGCCTGAAGAGCAGCAAAGACCGGGGTGCCGACATTCAGGCCGCCCTGAAGGCACTGGCCGAAGAAAAAGCCTGGGCCTTTGAGGCCGCTGAACCCAATGCCACCGGCATGATCGTGAACACCGGGGCCGAACACGGCACCGGCGGCTCCGCCGAGAACGACGGCGTGGCGGCCGCATTCGCTTCCATCAACTGGCACCACCAAGGCCGCTGCCACCGAGACCAACTCCTACAAGCTGGTGCCTGGAAGTCAAGCGGGTACTGAGCCACAAGGGCATGCCTTCCAATGCAGCACAAACGAAAAAAGCCACCCTCCCGCATCACTGCGGAAAGGTGGCTTTTCTTAAAAGAGAAAGCCGGCACCTACCTATTTTCGCAGGTCGTCTCCAACCAACTATCTTCGGCACGACAGAGCTTAA